>Ga0185299_10000223_pt1 | contig 169012 bp, 152 predicted proteins | sample PaiPotPPA55metaG_FD_128002 | JGI IMG/M metagenome (GOLD analysis project Ga0185299, IMG submission 128002) | Iron sulfur acid spring bacterial and archeal communities from Banff, Canada, to study Microbial Dark Matter (Phase II) - Paint Pots PPA... ...
AAACATCACGGCGTCGAAGAGCTACAGCACACAAACGGACTATCGCTTCGACATGAAGACCTTCATGGAATTGCGGAATGCGCAGGCTGTCACCATTGCCTACGATGGATCAAATCCCAGGCCCCCGATGTTCTGCTACCTGAAGCCCTACTACAACGACCCAAACAAATCGTATTTCTTGCAAGTTGCCGAAGGGGAACTGTGATGAACGGATTCGAGATGATCCTTCCATTTCTCAAGCCCATAGAGCACCTGATCCTCGACGAAACGATCAGTGAGGTCATGGTAAACGGCCCAAGCCATGTCTTTATCGAAAGGGACGGATTCATCGAGGAGGTCCGTGGCCTTTCTCTCGGCGAAAAATCATTGATGATCGCGGTAAAGAACATTGCGCGGCGACTTGGTGACGATATTTGCGAGGCCAAACCGATCCTCGATTCGCGGCTGCCAGACGGGAGTCGGGTTGCTGCGGTTATTCCTCCGTGCAGCCTAAACGGAGTAACCCTCACCATTCGAAAGTTCAATTCGCGCCACTTTGGTATCGACGATCTCGTCACCGCTGGGACCTTGGAGCGCTGGCTTGCCAACCAGCTCGAAGATTATGTGCTGGGACGCAAGAACATCCTCATTGCTGGCGGAACCGGGTGTGGCAAAACGACCCTCCTGAACATCCTCGGCAAGTTCATACCGGAGGAGGAACGAATCCTGTTGATTGAGGACACCTCAGAGATTCACATGGGACAGCAAAATCTCGTTCGGTTTGAGGCCCGGCAGCCTCAGAACGGGCTGCCGGCAGTGACCATTCGGGATCTCTTGAGAGCAGCTCTTCGCCATCGGCCCGACAGAATCATCCTCGGCGAAATCCGTGGGGGAGAGGCGTTCGACCTGCTCCAGCTTCTGAATACCGGGCACTCTGGCAGTCTTTCAACGGTTCACGCTACTTCGGCGAGGCAGGCGCTTGCCCGTTTCACGAGCTGCGTCCTACAGAGTGGCGTGGACCTGCCTTATCGCGCCATCAAGACGAACATAGGCTATTCACTCAATGTAGTTGTGCAGCTCGAACGTCGTCCGGGTAGGCGGTTCGTCTCCCAGGTTGTGGAGATCAAGGGGTACGACCCAGACCGGGACGAGTATGACTTCAAGGCGATCTTTCAGAGTGAGCGGGAGCCGTTATGAATTCCAACCTGGAGTCAAAACTGGATTCCTTGTCCGCGCCGGACTACATTCTTCAAAACTTTGAAGCGTCCGACCGCATTGCTCTGCTGGTACGGAGTCGCAAAGCGGGCGAAACGATTCAACGGATCACGACGGCGACGAATGCGGCCAGCCAGGATTTTCAGGCGTGGCTCCGACACAAGAATGTCAGTTCTGACGTGTACATAGGAATGAACACGCTCAGGCACGATGCCCAAAGTCGCACCAAAGAGGACATCGAAGCAATCCGGCATCTGTACCTCGACATCGACCGCAACGGGCCGTCAGCTCTGGAGGCAGTCGAAACCTCCAGCCTAGTGCCACGGCCCAACTATGTCCTTGAGACATCGCCTGAAAAGTATCAAGTCGTTTGGAAGGTCGAGGGAATTGCACAAGATCAGGCAGAGACGCTTCAGCGTGCGATGGTGCGAGAATTCGGCGGCGATCCCGCTGCTACGGATTCCACGCGCGTTCTGCGATTACCAGAGTTCGTAAATCGAAAGTATGAGACGGACCATGTAGTAAGGGCGCAACCAGGAGCTACGCAGACATACCATCTCGAAGACTTCAGGCTTCGGACGGATTTTCACGAGGCCCCTGCCCAATATCGCCCACACGAAGCACGAAGCGCACCTGCGGGCGATCTCACCCAGTCAGAGCGGGATTGGGCTTTCGCCAAACGCGCCCTTGCTCGCGGTGACGACCCCGAAGAAATCATTCGCCGAATTGCAGACTATCGCGGGGAGGAAAAGCATCCGAGCTACGCACGGCACACTGTGGAGAAGGCGCAAGCCCATTTTCAATCCGCGAGGCCCATGCACCAGGTCGGGGGGAATGCCGCAGTTCACAGCAACGAACCCAGCCGTGAACAGTGAGGATGCCTACGTAGACCCTTTCCAGCGGCGGTTGTGCATTCTTTGTAAGGTCAGAATGAAATCCGTACCAAAACTCGCTCCGGGCTTGAAAGAGTGGATCGACAACGTCATCGTACCGGCTTTGGTGCGAGAATTTGTGGCTGAGATGCAAGAGCAGAATAAACTTGCTTTGGCGGATAACTCTCCATTACTGTCTGTCACAGAGCCGAACATATTGGCTTCGACAAGGGAATTGCAATGAGCTTCCGCTGTGCCTTGTACGCCAGATATTCGAGCGATCTGCAGAGACCCACTTCCATCGAAGACCAACTTCGAATCTGTCGGGAATACGCGATTTCCAGGGGTTTCGAGGTTTTAGATGAGCACGTCTACGTGGACGAGGCTCTGTGTGGCGTAGGTGCAGAGCGTCCAGGGCTGTGTCGCTTACTGGCTGCCGCACTGTCGTCGCCTCGACCATTCGACGTAATACTAGTCGATGACAGCAGCCGTCTATCGCGCAACACCGCAAATGCCTTGAGCATGTTCGAAAAATTGAGTTTCGCTGGCGTGCGCCTTATCGCCATCAGTCAGGGGATTGACTCCCAGCATGAGCAAGCTCAAGTGCTTGTTACTGTGCACGGCATGGTCGATAGCTTGTACGTTCAGGAGTTGGCCAAGAAAACGCACCGAGGCATGGATGGCTCTATGCTGCGGGGGCGACACACTGGCGGGCGCATTTTCGGGTACGACAACGTCTCTCTCGGTGACGACCAGGGAGTTGTTCTTGCCATAAACGATTCGGAGGCAGCCATCGTTCGTCGAATTTTCCAGATGTCGGCGGATGGCGTCTCTCTCAAGAAAATCGCAGGGACGCTCAATCAGGAACACGTTCCGACACCACGCCCACAGGCCAGAAATGGCTGGGCGACCTGGTGCCATTCGGCGGTTCGGGAAATGTTGTACCGGGAACTCTACATCGGCAGGGTCATCTGGAATCGTTCAAAGTTTATTCGGGTCCCTGGCACGAACAAGCGTGTCAGACGAATGCGGCCTGAAAGTGAATGGCGTGTCGCGCAACGGCAGGAACTTCGGATCATCGACCAGGCTCTATGGGAGCGCGTAAACACACGACTCCAGGCTTTCAAGGATTCGTACCACGCTAAAAAGCGCCCCGGCCTTCTCCCGCGGTCTGAGACAAGCAAGTTTCTTTTTAGCGGCCTGTTGAAGTGCGGCCAGTGCGGGGGGAACCTAGCGATTGTGGCCGGAGGCGGTAAGGAACAGTACCGCAAGTACGGGTGTTCACAACACTGGTATCGGGGCGCGTGCTCGAACAACCTGCTGGAACGTCAGATTTGGCTTGAGAAGAGGCTTCTCGCTGATTTGCAGACAGAGATTCTGAAACCCGAAGCGCTTGAATACACCATTGCTCAATTCGGAGACCAACTCAAGACGACCTTAGGTAGGCTTTCGGGTGAATTGGCGCAAATGCGAGAACGGAAGAGGGCCATTGAGGTTGAGCTACGCCGCTTGACGGAAACAGCAGCACTCACAGGGCCTTCCACGTTCCTGATCCAGGCGATAAATGAACGCGAGCAGGAGCTTCGGCAGATCACTGACAAACTCTTGTCCACTGGACCGGAATCGATTGATTCGCGCCTTGATGAAATAAGGCTATTCGTCACCAAGAAGCTCTCGGACATCAGGGAGTTGCTGGCCAGACATGAGAGCGCGGACCCTGTGGCGGTACGTACAGAATTGAGAAAACACGTATCCGAGATTCGCATGACACCGCAACCTGGTGCCAGGAGGCCGCATTATTTGGCCGAGGGAGCATGGGATCTCGTTGGAAAAGAAACGGGGCCGCATCATGAGGCGGCCCCTTTGTCAATTCGGATGGTTGCGGGGGTTGGATTTGAACCAACGACCTCCGGGTTATGAGCCCGACGAGCTACCAGGCTGCTCCACCCCGCGCCATAGATACTACGCGACTTGCCTTTCTTCTGCAACCGCACCCGCGTCAGGCGCCCGATAAGTGCCCAGAGTTCGGGCACGCTGACGCTCAAATTGCTCCATATGCTCAGCCAAGGCGTGTGCGTATATGTTCAGAGTTGTTGAAATGCTGCCGTGCCCCAGAATCTTGGACACCACGGTCACTGGCACCCCAGCTTGCAGCCGCCGCATTGCGAACGTGTGCCAGAACATGTGCAAATGACTCTTCGCAACTTTCAGCTCCCCGCGTAGTTGTCTCCTCAACACAGGGCTAGAGTTCCACGGTGTGCTCTTCTTCGTGGTGAAGACGAATCCTTCAGCTCGGTTTCCAATGTGGGTTCTGAGGGCCTCCACGATCTGGAATGGCTAAGAAACGTCGTCGATCTGCTCGAGCCTGAAGTCGTCATCCATCTGCAGACCCAGTTCATCCTGGAAAGAGTTCGGACCGGCGCCGCATGAGGATGAAAGCCTACTCATGCCACTCCTGGTGATGTCGATTCAGCCGGAAAGACGAGGGGATATGTGGTTCCGAATCGACTTTGCACAAATTGAGACAGGGCGTCCCAGAGTCCCTGCCGCGAGTCCTGCGGTTTGAATAAGTGCATCAAGAGGCTGGTTGCGGTAGATGGGCCAATCGACAGCCGCCTACGCGGAGATGAGAAATAGCGGATCGCCGAGCTTGCCGGTGTAGTGCGGGCGGTAGCGCTTGGTGTTGTAGAGCTTGGCGACGTCCACAGTGCGCGGGCCAAGCGCCGGATCGGGCAACGGCGCGTGCGCGTAGCAGCCTTGGCGGACGGCCACCATTCGGCCGAACACATTGTCACCGATCAGATCCAGCGCGAGATTCGCGAACGTTGTAGCCACCACCTGATCCACCGCGTCTGGATCGCCGCTGCGCAGATCGTACGTCAGGTCGCTCGTCATCGCCTCTTCGCCGGTCCGCTGATGCAGAATTTCCGCCAGCGCGTGACCGATATCCACCTTCTTGCGGTGTCCGTACGCGTCGGCCTCGCCGAAATCCGCTACCTTCTGCCCAGTCCACACCGCGCCTTCCGAAGCAATCACTAACGAATAGTTGCTGGGATTATTGCGCTTGTCCTCGGCGAGCAGGCTCGTCAGCAAATCGAGATCGAAAGGATATTCGGGAATCAGGCAGCGCGCAGACGTCACGTAAGCGGTGTAGAGCGCCGTGAAGCCCGCATCGCGGCCAAAAATTCGGAAGATGCCGATGCGCTCGTGTGAGCCGAGCGTCGTCCGCTGCCGGGTTACCAGTTCCTTCGCCCGAGTAATCGCTGTTGAAAAGCCGACGCAGTACTCCGTCCCTCGCACGTCGTTGTCCATCGTCTTGGGAATGCCGATCAGCGGAAATCCCGTGCTCTGCAATATCGCGGCGAAGCCCAGAGTGTCATCGCCGCCGATCACGATCAGGCAGCCGATGCCCAGTCGCTCAAGATTCCGGAGCACCACCGGCGTGAAATTAAAAGTCTCCCCGTTACTCGAAAGCGCCTCAAGTTCTGACTGCGGCATATGCGCGGGCAGGCTGCCTTTCTTGATGCGCACGGGATTGGTACGCGACGTGTGCAGCACGGTGCCGCCGCTGCGGTCAATGGCGCGTGTGTTTTCGCGCGTAAGCGGCCGGATGTAGCGCGCGTCGGTTTCCTGCGACGGATCGAGATGCGTCAGGCCCTCCCAGCCCCTTCGAATCCCAATTACGGAGCGGCCCATCTCACTTGCACGATAGACCACCGACTTGATTACCGAGTTCAGTCCCGGCACGTCTCCGCCGCCCGTCAGAATTCCGATCTTGCCCGCGCCATCCACGATTCCCTCGCTGATTCGGACACTGCGATTCATAAAGTGTGCCCTATCTTTAGCCCTCCCACCACCAAGAACCATCGCAGTGGTGTTGTTGGCAGGGGAAGCTGCCCACGGCGAAACTGTAAGCTCCGAGATTCGCTCCCGATACCGGAGTCTTTGGCCGAGATAATCATGAGCTACTTGAAAACGTGCAAGCCGCTTGGTCGACCGCGAAGTCCGGCACAGTCACGCCTTGCTCCAGAGGCTTCCCTCGCAAACGTACCTCCTCTCAGCCGCGCATTCCGATAATTCCCGCTGCAGCGAACTGTGATAGCATTTTGAATCCCCGCAGGATATGGACGAGAGGCCTCCTCTCATGAGTCACCGATTCACGATCGGCGTCGAGGAAGAATTTCAAATCATAGATCCCACGACGGGCGAGCTCCGTTCACACGTCAGCCAGCTCGTCGCAGCGACCTCGGCGCACCTGGGCGAACAGGTGAAGCGCGAAATGCACCAATCGATCGTCGAGATCGGCACCAAAATCTGCGAGAACGTGGATGAGCTGCGCGTCGACATGCACCGGACCCGCGGAGAACTCGTTCGCTCAGCCGAAAGCGTCGGGTTATATGTGGCGGCCTCGGGCACGCACCCGTTTTCGAACTGGATCGACCAGGTGATTTCGCCCGGCGAGCGCTACAAGAACATCGTCGAGGAACTGCAGCAACTGGCGCGTTCCCTGCTGATCTTCGGGATGCACGTTCACGTGGCGGTGCCGGACCGCACTACCATGATCGACTTGATGAACATGGCGCGTTATTTCCTGCCGCACCTGCTCGCGCTTTCGACCAGCTCGCCTTTCTGGATGGGGCGCAATACCGGCCTAAAATCATTTCGCACTACGGTCTTCCGCCGCTTCCCGCGCACAGGAATTCCCGACCATTTCAATTCATGGAGCGAATACGAAGATTATGTGGGCCTGCTCATAAAACTGCGCTGCATCGACGACGCGAAAAAGATATGGTGGGATGTTCGGCCGCATCCGATCTTCGGCACGCTCGAGTTTCGAATCTGCGACGTCACTCCCAGAATCGAAGATGCCATCGCAATCGCGGCGCTGTCGCAGGCAATCATAGTTAAGCTGCACCGCTTGTATACGAGAAACATGGGTTTCCGAATGTATCCGCGAGTGCTGATCGAGGAAAACAAATGGCGCGCGGCGCGCTGGGGCGTCGAAGGCAATCTGATCGACTTCGGAAAGCAGTCCGAAGTTCCCATGCGCCAACTCGGCGAAGAGCTCCTCGATTTCGTCGATGATGTGCTGGACGATTTGGGAAGCCGCGATTCGCTCGCCCCAATCGAGCGCATTTTGCGCGAGGGCACAAGCGCGGAGCGCCAGCTAAGAACCTACTCGGAAACGGGCGACTTGAAGGCTGTGGTGCGGCAGATTGTGGCGGAAACTCGCGGTGAATCAACGGCACAGGCGTCGTCTGCGGCGCGCTTTCCCGCGAATGCGTAAGCGCACCGTGAGCTAGATGGCAGCGCCGGGGAGAACAGATCGCAAAGGAGCAGACACCATGATGAAAATTGGAATTCTGTGCGGCCGCGAGTACAGTTTCCCTCCTGCGTTTATCGCGAAGGTGAATCAACTCGGTGCCTCGGATGGAATCGCGGCCGAGTTTGTGAAATTGGGCGGGACGCGAATGAACGAGCCGGCCGAATACCGCGTGATCGTCGACCGAATTTCACACGAAGTGGAGTATTACCGAGGCTACCTGAAGCACGCCGCGCTCGAAGGCACCTACGTAATCAACAACCCGTTCTGGTGGACGGCGGATGACAAGTTTTTTAACTATTCCGTCGCGTCGAAATTGGGCATCGCAATTCCGAAAACGGTGCTGCTGCCGCAGAAATCCTATCCCGCCGATGTGGACATCAATTCCGAATCGTTGCGAAATCTAAAATACCCGATCGAATGGGACGAGTTGCTCGACTACGTTGGGCGCCCGGCGATACTAAAACCGTTTTCCGGTGGCGGCTGGAAGCACGTCTACAAAGTGAACAACAAGGAGGAGCTGCTCGCGGCTTATGACGGAACCGGGCCGCACTGCATGACGCTGCAGCAGTTCATTAATTTCGATCAGTACGTGCGCTGCTTCACGTTCGGCAAGACGGACATTACACCGGTTGCATACGATCCGAAGGAACGCAGATATCTTGTGGAGCACAATTATCTTTCGGCCGATCTGGGTGCGCGGATCGTGAAGGATTCGCAGACAATCAATCAGGCCCTCGGTTACGAGATGAACACGATCGAGTTCGCGATCGAGAACGGCGTGCCTTACGCGATCGATTTTCTGAATCCAGCTCCGGATTTCGAACGCGACCGGATCACGGAATTTTACTTTGGGCTCGTCGTCGAAAAGATGGCAAAGCTCGTAATCGACCGCGCTCTGAAGGGCAACGTGGCGAATTCTTGGCCCCGATGGGAAGAAATGCTCGGAATTGGCACGGCGACAGGTTTTACTGGGGCGCCCGCGTCGACAAAAACCAGCCTGAGTGCCGCTGCGAAAAGCACCCCTGCGCGTGGCATTGGAGCGAAGAGCGCATGACGGGTTCGCCGCAGGCGTCCCGCTCAGCGTCGGATCAACAGCTCGGACAGCCGCCCACCACTCCTCAAGAGCCGCCCGCCTCAAAAGCATGGCATGCGCTGCTGCGGCCCGATGTTGAACTCTCTCCGGAATTCTGTGCCGAGCTCGATGCGCGGATGCGCGCGGAAAAGCTGAGATTCGGTGATCGCGTGCACTGCCCTTTCCTGCGGCCGTTTTTTCTCACGGTAGAAGATGACCGGCGCGTTCGTGCAGTGACCGAAGCGATTGCCGCAATCGGCGAACGCGTCGTAAAGGAGTCATTGGCCGATCCTGCGCTGCTTGCGCAAGCGGCGTTGACCCCAGACGAGGAGCGGCTCGCGAGAATTTCTCCCGGCTACGGCAGATCGAGCACTGCTTCGCGGCTCGACGCATTTCTCCTGCCCGATTCCCTGCAGTTTGCTGAATACAATGCTGAATCCCCCGCCGGGCCCGGTTACGCGGAGACGCTCGCCGAGGTGTTTCTTTCCCTGCCCGTAATGAAGCGATTCGAAGAAAGCTATCGCGTCCAAAAATACGAAACGATGAAGATGCTGCTCGAAGCGCTACTCGCGAGTTACCGAGAGTGGGGCGGCAACGAGTCTCCACCAGTCATCGGGATTGTGGATTGGCGCGAAGTGCCGACTTGGAGCGAGTTCGAAATCCTGCAGGCGCGCTTCGAGCGTGAGGGCGTGCCCACGATCGTGAGCGATCCGCGCGATCTCGACTTCGACGGCAAGAATCTGACTGCAAAGGGACGCCGGATTGATCTGCTGTACCGTCGCGTCCTGATCAACGACATTCTCGCGCATCAGGAGGAATGCGACGCGCTGGTGAAAGCCTATGCGTCAGGCGCTGTCTGCATGGCGAACGCGCTGACGTGCAAAATCCCGCACAAGAAGGCGTTCTTCGCCGTTCTCACCGACGAACGCAACGCCGCTCTCTTCAGCGATTCCGAGCGCGAACTGATTCGCCGCCACATCCCTTGGACTCGGCTGCTCGCGGATACCAGCACGACGCGCGATGGCGAATCCTTTGGCTTGCTCGAATACGTGCGGCGCCGGCGCGAGGATTTTGTGCTGAAGCCCAACGATGAGTACGGCGGTACGGGCGTTACGCTGGGTTGGGAAAATGACGAACGCGAGTGGGATGCCGCTCTCAATCGCGCGCTGACCGACCGCGAGCACGCCTGGGTGGTGCAGGAAAGGATCGCGATTCGTCGCGAGGTGTTTCCGATGCAAACTGCAAACGGCGTCGAGATGCGCGACATGCTCGTGGACCTGGCGCCTTATCTGTTCCGCGGGCGGATGGCAGGATTTCTCACGCGGCTCAGCTCGACCGGGCTTGCGAATGTCACTTCGGGCGGAGGGCAAGTGCCCGCAATAGTCGTCGAGCCGCTTAGCTGATGGTTACCGCCACATCGACTAACTATGGCAAAGACGCGGAGGCAAAATTACAATAGATCCTATGCTTACTGAGACGGCCCAGGAAGAACTCATCCCGGGCGCGCGAAACGCCGTCGAAACCTGCCTCGCGATTCAGCCCGGTGAACGCGTGACGCTCATTTCCGACCGCACAAGCAAAGAAGTTGCCGCAAGCCTGGCGCGAGCGATCGAAATGCGCGGCGCTGCCCGCGAAGAATTTCTACTGGAGGATCTTGCGCCTCGGCCGCTGGTGCGAGCCCCTCAGCCCGTACTCGATTCACTCGAACGCGCTGATGCGGGAATCTTGTGCATGAATCCGATGCCGGGCGAGCTGCGCGCACGGAAAGATATCGTCGGCGTCGTCGAGCGGCGGCAGATTCGCTACGCGCACATGGTGGGCGTCACGCCCGAAATCATGCAGCAAGGGATGCGTGCGGACTATACCCTCGTTGACCGGCTCAGCGAAAAGCTGCTCGACAGGATGCACAAAGCGCGCTCCTTGACGGTGCGCACCGACGCGGGCACTTCGTTGGTTGCAACTTTCGATGCCGGCCTCGACTGGGTTAAGACAAGCGGGCTGATCAGCCGGCGCTATTGGTCGAATCTTCCGGCGGGCGAAGTTTTTACGACGCCTGCAAAGGTGGATGGCACTTTCGTATGCGACGGCACCGCGGGCGATCATTTTTGCGGCAAATATGGCGACCTGCAGAAAACGCCGCTGGTTGTCGAGATTCGCGGCGGGCGACTAGTAAAGGCGACCTGCTCGCGCAAGGACCTCGAAGAAGAATTCTGGAGTTACTGCCATACGGACCAAAACAGTGACCGCGTTGGTGAGCTGGCATTCGGTACGAACCTGAGCCTGTCGGACATGATCGGCGTACTCTTACAAGATGAGAAGCTACCGGGTGTGCATCTTGCATTCGGCGATCCTTACGGCAGCCAGACCCACGCGGCCTGGAGTTCAACCACACATGTGGATGTTCTGGCGCGGCATTGCAACGTGTGGATCGACGACGAGCAGGTGATCGCGAAGGGTCGCTACATGCTCGAACGATTCGGCTTAGCCTAGTATCGGCAGTTCAGTAGGGGCACGGCACGCCGTGCCCGCTCGACCAATCGGAAAAGCGCAGCATCAAGCCAGCATTTGCCCGGACTCAAAGTTTAGAACAACTGCGTAATGTACTCCCACATTTGATGCTTCCAGTACGGCCAATCATGCCCGCCCAGCCGCCCCCAATCGTCCAGGTGATGATGAATTCCCTTGCTCGCAAGGATGTGCGAGAGGCGATACGACGGCCCGCTGTGCTCCCACGGACCGCAGCCCGTGGCGATGTGAATATCGCACTGGTTTAGCTGCCCGATCATGTGCCCATCTGCATTCGAAAGGTAATCGACCGGATTGTTGAAGTAGGTGTTGTCGTCGTACATGCCGTCCATGAAATTTCTTATGTCGTAGACGCCCGAGAGCGCAAAGCAACGGCGGACCACGTCGGGATGTTTGAAGAGCGTGTTCGCTGCATGATAGGCCCCGAACGAAGCGCCCATGGTCGAGATGGCAATGTCCCCGGACTGGCAATTATCACGGATAAATGGAACCACTTCTTCTCGAATATAGGCATCGAATTGCGCTTCGACGTAGCTGCGATGGAAAGGGTGCACGCTTTTATTGTAAAAGCCGGCCGAGTTCACGGAATTGATGCTGAAGAATTTCACGCGGCCCGCGTCGATCAGCGGCGCCAGAGCGCCGATCAGTCCTTGGCCTTCGAGCTCCCACTCGTCGCCCGCGCTGGTAGGAAATCCGAGCAGCGGCGGTCCCCAGTGACCGTACACAACCACTCCCATTTCGACACCGACCCGGTGCGAATACCATCGATGATATTCCCTTTTCATTTTGCTCCTGCGAGCGAGGTTTCGGTTGGATCGCCGAGCTGTTCAAAAGGCGGGCGGTATTATACGGCGTTTGCGCATGGCGGAAAGCGGAAACAATGCACGCAAAATTTCACGTCTGATATTCTATTGATACGTATGCGCAACTCTGGAGCCACCTTCGATTGTCCTCATTGATGCGGGCGAGTGAAGCCGTTGCGGCCGGTCCCGGCCAGCTGCGAAAATTCGAAAACTATCGGTCTCGTTATCTTCCTGGCGAGCGCACGCTGATCGTTTACGTGCCTGGCATTTACGAGCGGCGACCGGACCTCCGCTTTGCCGTACTTTACATGCAGGACGGCCAAAACCTCTTCGATCCCGCTACTTCTTTCATCCAGGGCAAGTACTGGCGCGTGGGAGAAACGGCCGATCGGCTGATTGCTGAAGGCGCAATCCAGCCGCTCGTTATCGTGGGAATCTACAATACCGGCAAACGACGGCTGCGTGAGTACGCGCCGTCAAAGGATCGGAGACTCGGCGGAGGCGGGGCGGACCGCTACGGGCGGATGCTGACGCGCGAGATCAAGTCGTTCGTCGAATCGCAGTACCGCACCCTTTCGGGCGCTGCGAACACCGGAATTGCAGGGTCGTCTTTGGGAGGGCTGCTGACGATCTATCTCGGACTGCGATACCGCAAGATATTCGGAAAGATGGCCGTGCTGTCTCCTTCAGTGTGGTGGAATCAGCGATGGATTTTGAATTACGTCGAGCGTGGACGTGTCGAACCAAGGCCGCGCATGTGGCTCGACGCCGGCACTCAAGAGAGTGCGCGCGAGATAGACGATGTGCGAAAGCTTCGCGACGTCTTGGTCAATCGTGGATGGCGAGAAGGCCACGATCTGCGCTACAGCGAAATTCAGGGCGGAAAGCACGACGAAGCGGCATGGGCGCTGCGAGTCGATCCATTCCTGCGATTTCTCTTCCCTGCTCGATAGGCGGACGTATAATCCGCATCTTCGCGTGAATTGCGAGACTGCGAATCACCCGGAAAATGGCGAGGAGCAACGTGTCGAAAGAACGCCCGCTGACAATTCTCTGCGTCAGCTCCTACGAAAAGGGACAGGAGTTCATGCGCACGTGCAAACGCGAAGGGTGGGACGTGTTTCTCCTGACGGTTGAAAAGCTTCGCGATGCGGACTGGCCGCGCGAGGCGATCACCGAAGCTTTCTACATTCCCGAAGAGCTTCCGCTGCAGGGTTTGATCTTCGCGGTCAGCTATATGGCACGCTCGCGCCCGATTGACCGAATTGTCGCGCTGGATGAATTCGACATGGAAAACGTGGCGGCGCTTCGCGAGCATCTCCGTATCCCGGGAATGGGTTTGACTACGATGCGTTACTTCCGCGACAAACTGGCTATGCGCGGGCGCGCCCAGGAAGAAGGCATTCGAGTGCCCGAATTTGTCCACGTGCTCAACTACGACGATCTAAGAGAGTTTATGGCGCGCGTCAAACCGCCATGGCTTCTGAAACCGCGCTCGCAGGCTTCGGGAATCGGGATGAAAAAAATTAACCAGGACTCGGACCTCTGGCCGTGGCTCGATCAGTTGGGCGACCAGCAGTCGTACTATTTGCTCGAGCAATTCGTGCCCGGAGACGTCTTCCACGTCGACAGCATCGTCTCAGAGCGCAAGGTGGTGTTCGCAGAAGCTCACGCGTACGGAAATCCGCCGCTCGATGTGTCCCACGGCGGCGGTGTGTTTACCAGCCGCACGCTGCCGCGAACTTCCGCGCTGTCCAAATCGCTCCTAAAGCTCAATCGTGAGTTGACCGCGGCATTGGGATTTGTTCGTGGCGTGACACACGCGGAATTCCTGCGCGCGCATGAAGACGGCAAACTTTACTTTATCGAAGTGGCGGCGCGCGTCGGTGGCGCATATATCTCCAACGAGATCGAGGCAGCTACCGGAATCAATCTGTGGCGAGAGTGGGCTCGCTTGGAAATCGGCATGGGCAAGAAACCATATGAACTTCCGAGAAAACGAAGCGGGTATGCCGGCGTAATCGTTTCGCTCGCGCGCCAGGAAGCGCCGGACACTTCCGCATACAACGATCCCGAGATCGCTTATCGCGTTCCCAAGCATCATCACGCAGGATTTGTACTGAGTTCGCCAAATTCCGAGCGCATTCATGAATTGCTCGATTCCTATAGCGCGCGATTCCGCGAAGATTTCTACGCCACCCAGCCGGTTCCCGACAAGCCGACCGCTTAACAGAAAGCCCATTCTTGTCCCGATTAGAAATTTATAAATGGCGTTATTTCAGCGACATACGTGAATTTCTAATCGCGGTGTCTCGATTAGGAATTTGGGTCTAATCGCTACAATTGGCCTGCCGCTACCGACCATTGAGGTCGGCACCGGCAAACCTAACCTTCGGGGCTCGTGAGCTGGTCTACCCTACGCAGCTCCGGAAAAGCACACGCCCAGAGCGCAGTCACAAGCAGCGTGCCGACACCCCCGAGAATCACCGCCGGCACTGTGCCGAGCCAGTGCGCCGTCAAACCCGATTCCGCCTCGCCCAGCTGATTCGACGCGCCGATGAAAACCATGTCGACCGCGTTCACTCGCCCACGCATTTCATCCGGCGTCGCGACTTGAATCAACACACCGCGAATGATCACGCTGACCATGTCGCTAGCACCCACCAGTACGAGCGCGGCCAGCGAAAGATACAGATTGCGCGAAATCCCGAAGAGAATTGTGAAGATGCCGAATCCTGCGACGCAACAAAGCATCGTCAAACCTGTTTTTCCTCGAAGCGGCCGGTACGCGAGAAAAATCGCCATGGCAGCCGCGCCGATTCCCGGAGCGCAACGCAATAGACCGAGCCCCCAAGGGCCGGTCTTTAGGATGTCCAGCGCGTACGCGGGAAGCAGCGCCACAGCTCCGCCGAGGAGAACCGCAAAAAGATCGAGCGAGATGGAGCCGAGAATTATCTTCTTGCGCCAAATGTAGCGCAGCCCTGCGAGAACGGTTTTCAAACTGACGGGCTCACGAGGACGAGGTTTCGAAACTGGATTGACGCCGAGCATTGAAAACATGGCAGCCGCGGAAAGCGTCATCGAGGTCGCGTACACAGCCGACGGGCCGTTCGATATGGCGTAAATCACTCCGCCAATCGAAGGGCCCAGGATCGCGGCGCTTTGAAATGTGCTGGAGCCCCAGGCGATGGCATTCGGCAGATGCTCATCGGGAACCATCTGCGGCAGAATGGCGCGAGTGGCGGGACCGTTGAAAGAACGCACGACTCCAAGCATCACCATAACGCCGTAGATCCAATAGACCGAATGGACGCCGTGAACAGAAATCCAGAATAGAAGAGTTGGACAGGCCGTGAACCCCGCATAGCACACAAATAAAATATTTCGCCGGTTGAAGCGGTCGGCGGTGTGTCCTGAAACCAAGAAAAGCAAAACTCCAGGAATAAACTGTGCGAGACCGATCAGGCCAAGATCGAGTGGCCGGCGCGTGATCTGATAAATCTGCCATCCAACCGCGACAGATTGCATTTCAAGGCAGGCAACGATGCACCAGCGAGCCGTGAGAAAGAGCGCAAATCCCGGATAGGTGAAGGCTACTCGCCCGGCGAGCGAAGGAGTTCCCGATTCGGCCATCGCCGAATACTTTGTCACAGAATTTTGATTTGTACGAGAGCGCGTTCAGGGACGTGATTCTGAGGGCGCCCGCAAAACGGTCAGGCAACGACGATCAATGCAACAGGCCCATCTGGAAGTTCAGCACCGACGTCTGCACCTGATAGTCGTATTTCGCGCTGGCCTCAGCGATTTCGGCCTGGGTCTCGTTGAGTTGGGCCTGGCTGAGCTCGATGATGGAGCTCAAGCCAAGTTTGTAGCGCGCTTGCGCCAGATCATAGGCCTGGCGGGCCTGAGCGAGGAATTGTTCGGTGACGGAGAGGCGCTGGAAAGCAGAATTTGCGTTGAGCCATGCGGTGCGCACATCGCGCGTAATGCGGTTTTGGAGGTCGCGAACGTTTTGCTGCTGCGCATTGGCGCGCGCCTCAGCTTCTGAACGCAGAGCGCCGAAGAGATGGCCATTAAAGATAGGGATATTGAGGTTGAAGCCTCCTGCTAGATAACGCGGCGATATTAAATTATCTTGGCGGAACGGAACGAGGCCAGCGGTGCCAATCGCACTGAGGGTGGGAAACCAGAGATCGCGTTCGGCTTTCGCAAAGCTTTGCGCGGACTGAAATTCGAAGCGCTGGCCGATCAGTTCGGGGCGATTTTGTATTGCGGTCTGCAGGATCGTTGCAAAATCAGCCGAAGGCGGTTGCGCGGTGTTCGGTGTTGGTTCGACAAGCGAAAAGGCGCGCTGGTCGGAATAGCCTAGAGCGGCGGAAAGATCGGCGAGGGATGCATCGAGATCGTTTTGCGCTTGAATCTGAAGCAGTTGGGCTTGCGAGAGATCGACATTTGCAAAGCTGACGTCCAGCCCGGACTTCAGCTTATTTTTCGCGAGAGTGGTGATCTGGTCAGAGACTAGCTGCCGGGCTTTGACGGTTTCCTGCGCCACTTGCAGAACCGCTTGGGCCTTTAGAACTCCATAGAAAGCCTGGTCCACGCCAAGCAGTACATCGGCACGGGAAAGCGTGACGTTCGCCTGCTCGGCTTGCGCGGCATACTTCGAGCTTTTGACCAGCTCGTGCGTGCGCCCGAAATCGGTGACGAGCTGACCGATCGTAAAGCCATAGGCAAAACGGTCGAACACAGTGGGATTGTTCAAAGCGCCGGCGGCGATGCGGCTGGTGTTTTCGGCATATGCGCCAGTCACGCTGCCAAAAGCCTGCGGATAATAAGCGGACTTCACTTCACTAACGCGCGACTGCGCCGCCAATGCCAAATACCCTGCCGCTTGTACCTGTGGATGATTTTGAAGCGCGATTTTTTCAGCATCCTGCAGGGTGAGCGTTTGCGCGCCCTGCGGCGAAGCCGCGGCTTGCGGAGCAGCCGGAGCAGGCTGGCCGGGAGCCAGGTGCAGCGCCTCAGACTGTGCGGAGGCAGTCTGGGCAGCGGTTGTTACTAGAACCAGAGGAAGAACGAGGAGGACTCTGGGTCGAATCATTAGGCCTCCTGCGCGATGGCTGCAGCAGTTGCTCGTTCGCGCCGCCGATACATGATTAGATACGCTGCCGGGACAACAAATATTGTGAGGACAATCGAAGTGAGGAGTCCGCCGATAATCACCCGCGCAAGCGGAGCGTAGGCTTCACTCCCGGTCTCCAATTTGAAGGCCATGGGCAGCAGTCCCACGACGGTGGCGAGCGAGGTCATTAGAATCGGGCGAAGTCGAATCCGGCAGGCATGAACCACCGCATCTCGCAAATTATGCCCTTCGCTGCGCAGCACGTTCGCAAAATCGACAATCAAAATGCTGTTAGACACCACCATTCCCTGCAGCATCACGATGCCCATAAGCGACTGGATGTTCAGGGTGGTTCCGGTGAGAGCCAGGGTGAGAACCACGCCGATGAGTCCCGTCGGAACCGCCAGAACAATTAAAAATGGATCCAGGAAGGATGAAAACTGCGCAACCAGGATGAGGTAAACCAGCAGGACCGCGAGGAAAAGGCCGAGGCCAAAGCTCTTGAATGAAGATTGCATCGTAAGCACTAAGCCGCGAACGTCCACTCGAGTATTGGGCGGCAGTTGCGTGTGAGCGATGATCTGTGAGATTTCCCTCTGAGGACCTCCGATATCTTCCCCCGTAGGAGCCACGTAGATGTCGATCGTGCGTTGCAGTTGATAATGGTCTACTTCCGTCGGAGTGAGAATCGGAACCACGTCCGCAACCTGGTTCAGATAGGTAGGAAGTTTTTGATTGGGCGACCGCAACGGCATCGCTTTCAAATCCTGAATAGATTTAACCTGATTTTCCGGGTACTGCACGGTGACGAAGTAATTGTTTCCGCTCTTGGGATCAACCCAGTAGCTGGGAGCGATCATCACGTCTGAAGTGAGTGCGGTAATCAGGTTGTCGATCACCTCTTTGGGGCTGAGTCCCAATTCCGCGGCGCGCTCCCGATTCACGTTCACTTGAAGCGCCGGGTAGTCCATATCCTGCGGGATGTAGACATCGGAAACACCCCGCGCGGCTTTGATCTGGCGCGCCAATTCCTGCGCGATCCGGTCGTTCGTTTTAAGATTCATGCCGCTCACTTGAACGTCAATGGGGGCTGGCATGCCTTGATTCAAAACGGCGTCGACCAGACCTCCCGATTGAAAATACGTGCGCAGTTGCGGAAGCTGCGTCGCGATTCGCCGGCGCACTTCGTTCATATAGACGAAACTGCTGGTTTTGTGATCCTCTTTCAAGCCCACTTGCACGAAGGCGGTGTGCATTCCCGAATTCGGCGTGAACAAAGAAGACAGATCCGCCATGACACCGATGTTGGAGACGACAGTGGTCAGATCCTCGGGTTTTACCACCTGGCGAACAATATCCTCCACCTGTTTCACATAGTCGTTGGTGACTTCAATACGCGTGCCCGTGGGGGCTTTGACGTTGATGAGAAATTGGCCCGCATCCGAGCGGGGGAAAAATGAAACCCCGACCAGCGGAATCAGAAGAAAACTGAGCAGGAAAATACCTATGAAAGCGATCAGCGCCTCCCGCGGACGATCCAGAGTTTTGTTTACGTATCTTTCGTAAACATTCAGCATCTTTTCAAACCCGGCGTTGAAGCCAGCATGAAATCGCGCTCCCCAAGATTTTTTTGCTTCTATACCGGCCTCATGGGCGGGTTTCAAGTAGTAGGCGCAGAAGAGCGGCACTACCGTGACGGCGTCGAAGTAGGAGGCGCAAAGCGCGAGAACTACAGCCAGCGCCAACGCCGAGAACAAGTACTTGCTGACGCCGAATAACAGCGTTACCGGAAAGAAGACCACGACCGCGACAAGCATGATGGCCAGAACGGCCAGCGCCACTTCATTCGCGCCTTTCACAGCAGCCACCTTGGGGTCTTCGCCCAGTTCGATGTGGCGGTAGATGTTTTCGATTACCACCACCGAATCGTCGATCAGGCGCGAAAAGGCCAGTGCGAGACCGCTGAGAACCATGCTATTGATGGTTTTATCGGCGAGATGCAGAATAAAAAAGGTAATCATCACCGAAAGAGGAATGGAAAGAAAAACCGCGGCCGTCGCACGCGTACTCCCGAGAAACAGAAGAATCATTACGGCGGTTAGGAATATGCCGATTCCACCTTCGCGGAGCACCGTCGAAATGGCCTGCTTGACAAAGAGCGACTGGTCAAAAACCACGTGGGTGTGGAGTTGAGCAGGAATATCCCGAAGGGTGAGGATAGCCTTCCTGATGCCATTAACGACTGCAATCGTATTCGTGTCGCCACCCTGCTTCAGTATCGGGGCATAGACGGACTTCTGACCGTTTACGCGAACAATGTTGTACTGCTGGTAGGAGCCGTCGACGGCATTGCCTACATCGGATAGAAAGACTGATTTTTGCCCCTCGGTCTTCAGCGGAACCCGGTTCAGGGCGGCGGCGTTTGGAACCTGTGCGTTGGTATAGATGTTGTAATCGAGCGGACCCAAACGCACATCACCCGCGGGAAGAATCAAGTTCGATTCGTTCATGGCGCGAACTACGTCCATGGGACTGAGCTCGTGCGCCTGCAGCTTTAGCGGGTCCACATAGACCATGATCTGTCGATATTTCCCTCCGTAAGGCGGCGGTACGGTGGCGCCGGGAACGCCGGCGATCTGGTTGCGAATTTGAAATTGCAGGTAATCGTGAAGTTGAGTTTCGTTGAGCCCTTGACCATCCACTGTGAGCAAGCACACAGGAAGGCTCGAAGCATCCACTTTCATGACGACCGGAGGAAGCGTCCCTTCGGGGAGGCGGCGCAAATCAGCCATGGCGAGGTTGGAAATGTTGGTAACGTCGGCGTTTGCGTCGGTGCCCGGCTGAAAATAGATTTTGATCAGGCTCACGCCCGTCAGGGAGCGCGATTCCATGTGATCGATTCCGCTGCCTAAAGTGAAGAATCGCTCGAAGGTATCGGTAATGTCCGCTTCGATTTGTTCAGGGGGCATCCCGTTATAGAACGTGGCAACGAGGACAACGGGAATATTGATAGGAGGAAACATGTCTACGGGCATTTGCGCAAGGCTGGTGATTCCCAACACGCAAATGAAAAGGCAGACAACGATGGTGAAGTAAGGATGACGTATCGCGAAAGTCGGCACGTTACTCCATCCTCGGAACTTCGACGAGCTTCGGAGAAACCAGCTGGCCTTCCTTGAACTGGTTCTGCTCGCCGAAAACGACTGTTTCGCCCTCGCTTAGCCCGGAAAGGACCTCCACTTCAGCCGCTGTTTGAAGGCCGAGCTTTACTTCGCGCTTCTCAAGGCGCTTCGACGAATTTACGATCAAAACCACGCCTTGCCCCGTCCCCGTGGACTGGATCGCTTGCACCGGAACGGTCAAAACGTTTGTCACGGAATGCAGCGGGATTCGTACGCTGGCATACATTCCCGGCACCAATTCGTAGTTCGAATTCGGGACGGTTACTTCCGTGTGCATCGTGCGAGTCGCGGGATCAATCTGACCCGAGGAACGAGCAATATTGCCGGCGAAAGTTCTCTTCAGACCCGAAATGTCCACTTCAAGCGTTTGTCCGTCGTGAATTTCCGGCACCGCTCTTTCCGGAACCGGGATCACCAGGCGGAGCAAGTTGTTCTGCGAAAGTTGGCAAAGTGCAGACTCGGCTTTCGCAGAGGAAGTGCCTGCGGGAAGTAAAGCGCCGGTATAGGCGTAAATCTTCGTGATCACACCGTCGAATGGAGCCGTCATGCGCGCGTATCCGAACATGGCTTTGTCCTTGTCGAGTGCAGCCTTAGAAGCGATCGAAGCCTGTTCGGCGGCAGATAGCGCGTCTTTCGCGGCGGAAACGCCCGCGCTGGCTTCGAGGTCTTTGCCCTGCGCGACGTCGATGTCCTGCTGGGCGACGAGCTCGGGCCGTGTTTTCTGGACGTCGGCAAGACGCTTGTACGTGATATGCGCGACGTCGTAAGTGGACCGGGCGCGGCCGAGCTCCTCACGCGCGCGCTCCTGATCCTGCTGGCTTCGACGGAGGGCCGCTTCGTCTTGGGTGAGTTGCTGTTCGAGTTCAGGGATTTCAAGGACAGCGAGGAGTTGGCCTTGCTTAACGTGCGTTCCCCAATCAACGTACAGCTTTTGAATGTACCCGGAGACTTTGGCGTACACGTCGATTTCCTGAAACGGAAGAAATTCGGAAGCGATCTCGAGATCGTTTGAAAGGTTCTGCCGCGTAACTTTGACGACAGCGACATTGGGGGCACCCGCTTCGTCGGCTTTGGTCTTGCCGGTGGAACCGCATCCAGCGAGAAGCGCAGCGACCAACAATGGCAGAAATGCGACCCAAATCCGCGGGGACGCGAGCGGCGCCGGAGACCTTGTTACTGCAATCCTCATCTTTGACTCCATGTCTTCATCTACCACTCATCTACCAGGCTAAGTGAAACGATTCGGTCGATGTTCATGAACTTCGTTTCGGAAAAACTCACGCAGCTTTTCAATCGAAAAATCCGAAGAGCGGCATAGATCGACGATCTGATGCCGGCGCTCTGCGAGTTCAGCCGCCACTGGCGGAATTCGATCGGCAATTTCCGCCGGTATCGAAAGAACGCCATGGCGGTCGGCATGTAGCAAATCGCCGGGATTAATATTCATTCGGGCCACAGCGACCGTACCTCCAAAATCAAATACGTGGGCGTAAGCGTGCGAAACGGAGACATTGCCGGCGAACATCTGAAATCCCGAAGCACGCACTGCATTGAGATCCCGGACCGCGCCGTTCGTGACGACTCCCACACATCCGAGCGCCTGCAAAATATTCGCGTGAACTTCGCCGACAAGGGCGCCCTGGCCGGGACGAGAATCGACATCCTGGATCACGACGATGCGGGGTGCAGGCACAGTAAGGATGTCCTTCCACCAGTCCACCCTCTCGTACAAATAGCCGCCCCCTTCCATGGGCGGGTCGGCCGTTCGAATGCGCGCTGTTGCCGCATAGCCAACGATCGGCGGCAAATCGTCGAAGATGCAACGAATGCTGGAATCGGAGAATCCGGTGTTGGGTAAACGCACTTGGAACCTCTCGATCGCAGTTGCGATCAGACAGGTGCTGAAGCGGCGCAATTGTTCCAAGCGCACAGGCGTCAACGGCTGTGTCGTCATAAGAGCTCCCGTGCCCTGCACATCCCCATGCTTGAAATATAAAAGGGACCTAGCCGTGGTTTCCGGCTACAGGATTAGTTCAATTCGAACGAGATTGTACTAGGAAGGCTTGGCGGGAGGAGCACGATGTCGCAGACAAACAATGAGACTGATGCGCTGGACAGGCGGTGCTTCCCGTTGATCGAAATTCGAAACAAAAAGGACGGGCTCAGGAATGAGTAGGCGCGAGCTGGGCTGTGCAGGCTGCGGCCTCAGCGGCGTGGGTGCACAGTCCGAATTCGCTTTCATCTTGCTGGCAATCGAGAGATATCGAGCCGGGTTTGATTTGGGCAAATACTGAACGTTTTTGGCCAGAGTTGAAAGTCCAGCGAGAAACACGAGGAGCGCAAGGACTACACCTTGAATCAGGGCACTCTTGAAGGATTTAACGCGCATTATAGTTTGCGTTACCGCTACGACTCACTGCCGAGGCCTCATCGCTCTGCGTCGAGAGCGATCCAACCTCATCGTAATCCTAATATGATTCCGCGCGCAACATATTGGATGTTCGGCGTTTCCTTCCGCGCTTCGCCTTCCCATATCGCTCCTGACGCTGCGAGAGTTAGTCAGCAACGGCCTGAGCCAGAAGAGGCTCGACCGCTGCAATGTTTTTTTCGAGCTCAGCGGGAAAGCCATGGCGCTGCTGGAGATAGTCGGGCGAATTATAGCTAAGCCACACTTTGCCGGCAGCGTCTTCCCAGGCGAGCGCCTTGAGCGGCAGGTCGATCGCGGTGCTGGGGGCCGCGACCATCAGTGGCGTGCCGGCCTTCGGGTTGCCAAAGATTAGCAATTGCGCGGGGCGCATTTTTAGGCCCGCTTTTTCGGCTTCGCCGCTGTGATCGACGAGCGCGAAGATCGCGACGCCCTTGGATTTCAGCAGTGCGCTGAGGCGTTGAATGGTCTCCGGCACCGAATGCTGACTGGGCTTGCTGATGAATCCTGGAACCGGATTTGAGCTCATGGATCCTCCTCTCTCGCGAATCAGTCGATCCAATCGAATGTTCGAGTGACGGCTCTCTTCCACATGCGAAAGAGTGTATCGCGAGTTGCGCTATCCATCGCAGGCCGCCAGGTGCGGTCCACTCGCCAGTGGGCGCAAAGCTCATCCGTGCTTTCGTAGAAGCCAACCGCAAGCCCCGCCGCATAAGCAGCGCCGAGCGCGGTCGTTTCCTGAACTGCGGGGCGCACGACAGGGCGATTCAAGACATCCGCCTGAAATTGCATCAGAAGATCGTTCGCCACCATACCGCCGTCTGTGCGCAGCACGTCGAGACGAATCCCGGAGTCGTTCTCCATCGCTTCGACAACTTCGCGCACTTGGAAAGCAGTGGACTCAAGAGCCGCGCGGGCGATATGTCCTCGATTGGCGAAGCGTGTGAGTCCGGTGATCACGCCACGAGCATTCGATTTCCAGTATGGCGCGTACAAACCGGAAAAGGCGGGAACAAAATAGACTCCGCCGTTGTCATCCACCGTGCGGGAGAGCGCGTCGATCTCCGAACTTTTGTCGATCAACTTCAAATTGTCGCGCAGCCACTGGACAAGTGCTCCCGTGATCGCGATGCTGCCTTCGAGCGCATAGCAGACAGGCCGCGCGCCCAACTGGTAGGCGACCGTCGTGAGCAGACCGTGTTTCGAGGGAATTGGCTTTTCGCCTGTGTTCATCAATAGGAAGCAGCCTGTACCATACGTGTTCTTCGCTTCTCCCGGCTTGAAGCACGTCTGCCCTACCAGAGCCGCCTGCTGATCTCCGAGAATGCCGGAGATTGGCACACCTTTTATCGGATCAAGTTGAGCGCTGCCGTAAATTTCGCTGCTGGAGCGAATCTGCGGAAGTATCGCTGCGGGAATTTCAAAATGCGCAAGAATTTCTTGGTCCCAATCCAGCGCCGCGAGATTCATCATCTGCGTACGGCTGGCATTTGAGACGTCCGTGACGTGAATCCCACCAGTTGCGCCACCGGTGAGCTTCCAAACTAAAAACGTGTCGATATTTCCGAAGTGAATGTCACCGACTTCTGCCTTATCGCGGAGACCGGCAACATTTTGCAGGAGCCAGCGAATTTTCAAAGCGCTGAAGTAGGTCGAGAGCGGAAGCCCGGTCTTCGCTCGGTAACGATCCTGCCCGCCAACCGCCGAGAATTCACGAACGAAATCGTCAGTTCGCGTATCCTGCCAGACTACGGCGTTCGCAACAGGCCTGCCGGTTTTTCGATTCCAGAGGACGGAGGTCTCGCGCTGATTCGTAATGCCAATTGCGGCGAGGTCCTTTGGACCGAGCCCGCGCTGCCTCATTGCGTCGGAAATCACTTCCTGCGTGCGGATCCAGATTTCCTCGGGATCGTGCTCCACCCACCCTGGCTGCGGATAAATCTGGCGATGTTCTTTCTGTGCGGTGGAAACACACTGGCCTGCGCGATCAAATACGATGAAGCGCGTGCTTGTGGTTCCCTGGTCCAGCGCTCCGATATAACTCGGCACGGTTCCCTCTTCCGCACTGCTGGCCGTCTTATGCTCCAGCTTGTGGCTCGACCGCAAGCCCCGCCCTTCTCTGAAGGTCGCCGATCTTTTTGACGTATTCACTTAGAGCATTGTCGCGGTCCGCTTCAGACCATCCTGACTCGCGCGCCAGCACGTCCGCGGTTGACGGAGCGGCGGCGATCGCTTCGCTCCATCCGTAGAACTGCAATCCAATGCGTCGCGCGAGAACATCTTCAATCGTAATTGCCATTTCGAATCGGGCCGCGAATGCGACCTCCGCTCGGAGCGGAGCGAGGTCTTTCACGAGTGGCTCGCCAAGGTTGGGATCTTTTGTGATGAGGCCCAACAGCTGCGTGGAGCGTGTGCCGTACTTTTCTGCTAAGTGCCGCGCGGTAGGTTCCGCCAAGCTAAAGTTCTCGACTAACGTCTTCCAATAATCTAACGAGTAGCCGTCCGAGCCGAGCAACCGGTGATGCAACGTCGAGCACTGCGTGGGATTTCCGCCGAGAGCTTTCTGGACGACATCAATCGTATCCTGGGCCATGGCACGATAGGTGGTCCACTTCCCGCCGAGGATACTGATCAAACCGCTCTGTGAATCCAGCTCAACCTCATGGTCCCGAGCCAATTTCTTTGTGTCTCGCGAATCTCCGGCGCTCAACAGAGGTCGAGCTCCGGTGAACCCGCCGACCACTTGGCTAGCCTTCACCGGCGCAGCAAGGTATCGGTTGAGATGCCGCAACAAATATTCCACTTCCTCGCGCGTCAAAAAGAGTTCGTCACCGGCCGCGACTTCCTGCTCGGTGGTCCCAACGAGCAGGCGCCCCATCCATGGAATCGCGAATAATACGCGGCCATCCTCGGTTTTTGGAATCAACATCGCGTCATCGCTCGAAAGCACTTCAGCGGGCAGGAGGATGTGAACGCCCTTGCTCGGCCGGATGCGCGGTTTGGCGGCTGGATTCGCCATTGCGCGAATTGAATCCGCGAATGGCCCCGTAGCATTCACAAACGCGCGCGCGCGTACCACGAAACTTTGTCCGCTGAGCCGGTTTTGAACAGTTACCGCTGGCAGTTTGCCATCTGCGCGTTTTTCAAACGCGGTCACGCGCGCATAGTTCAGCGCCACGCCGCCCGTTTCAGCAAACGATTCCACGAGCGTCACGTTGTACCGGGCGTCGTCGAACTGCCCGTCGGTATACGCAACGGCGCCTGTCAGTCCCTGCAGATTCAGATATGGTAAGCGACGCAAAGTTTCTTCGCGAGAAACAAAATGGCTGGGCGCCAAACTCGAGCTACCGGCGATCCAGTCGTACAGTTTCAAACCTATTTCGTAATACGCGAGGTCGAGCCAGTTGTAACAGGGAGTGATGAATTCCTTTTCGTGGGTGAGAAACGGAGCATTTTGCAGCATGTGAATCCGCTCATGCAGAGCGCGATTCACTACTTTGTATTCAGCAGGATCGAACCGGCGAAACGCTTCTTCGAGATAGCGCACGCCGCCGTGCACCATCTTTGTCGAAGCGCTGGACGTGGCCGAAGCAAAATCGCCGGCTTCGATGAGTACAGTGCTTAGCTCCCGCAACTGCGAATCAAGCGCGCAGCCAGAACCGGTGGCGCCCCCACCGATCACACAAACATCAAAGGATTTGTTCTGGACATCTTTGAGCGCTTCCGCGCGGCTCTTCATTCTGGAATCGCTCGCGTGCGAGGAGATGGCTCAAGGGTTAGCGGTCACGCCGCGCTGGGCCGCCGTGCGCGCGAGATTTTTGCCGTACATCGCGCCCCGTTTGTGGAGCGGATCGCGCCACTCGCGTCCGTCGCGACGAAGCAGTTCAGCGGCCGCTTCCGGCCCCCACGAACCGGCAGCGTAGTTGGGGAATTCGCGCGGGGGCAATGCTGTCCACACATCCAGAATCGGCTGCACCACGCTCCAGCCCGCTTCCACCATGTCGGCGCGCTGGAAAAGCGTTGGGTCGCCCATCATGCAATCGTAAAGAAGCGTTTCGTAACCCGTCGAAGGTTCCGTCCCGAAATAATCGGCGTATTCGAAATTCATGTCGACAGCGCCTAGCCGCACGACGGGCCCAGGAACCTTGGCTTCAAAGCTCAACGAGATTCCTTCGTTCGGTTGAATGCTGATCACTAATTCGTTCGACGGAATGTGTTCCACCTGCGTCTTGCGAAATAGAACGAACGGCGGCCGCCTGAAACGCACGACGATTTCCGTGACGCGCGTAGCCATCCGTTTGCCGGTCCGCAGGTAGAAGGGGACGCTCGCCCAGCGCCAGTTATCGATATGCAAAGCGACTGCCACGAACGTTTCCGTGTGGGAGTCTTTCGCCACGTTTGGCTCAGAGCGATATGCGGGCACGGGCTTGCCGTCAATTATTCCTTCGCCGTATTGCCCCCGAACCGCCTGGGTAAGCACTTGCTCGGGATTGAGCGGCTGAATGGCACGCAAAATTTTTGTTTGTTCGTCGTGCACGGAGTCCGCGTCAAAAGAAATCGGAGGCTCCATCGACATCAATGTGATGAGCTGGAAGATGTGATTGGGTACCATGTCGCGAAGAGCACCGGCACGGTCGTAATAATCGCCGCGAAGCTCTACTCCCAGCTCTTCAGCGACAGTGACCTGCACGTGATCCACATAGCGGCGGTTCCATACCGGCTCGAAGATTCCATTGGCGAATCGGAACGCAAGAATGTTCTGAACCGTCTCTTTGCCGAGGTAATGATCGATGCGATAGATCTGGCTTTCGTGAAGCACTTCGCCAATATCGCGGTTCAAAGCTACGGCGGAAGCTAAATCGTGCCCGAAGGGCTTTTCTATCACCACACGTTTCCAACCGGCGGACTCCATATTTGTGAGTCCAGCCGCCCCTAATTGCTTCGCGACAACCGGAAAAAAACTGGGGCTCGTCGCCAGATAGAACAAACGGTTTCCGCACGTCGCGTGCTTCTGATCGACTTGCGCGAGTTGATCCTGAATTTTCGCGTAGAGCGCCGGATCCTTGAAATCGCCCGGAATGTAGTAAAGGCGGTTGGCAAACCATTCCCATGCATCACCGGCGGAGCCCGTAAGAAATTCTTTCATCTCCTCGGTGGTTTTCTGGCGAAACTGCTCCGTCGAATAATCCTCGCGGGATGCGCCGATGATTGCGAACTGCTCCGGGAGAAGTTTGCTTTGGGCGAGATTGTAGAGCGCCGGAAAAAGCTTCCGTTTGGTCAAATCGCCGCCGGCGCCGAAGATCACCATGGCGCAGGCATCGGCGGGCCGGCCTCGCTCTTCGTGCACCAACCCTGTTGGAACGGATGAACTCATCGAACCGGCCTCCGCCTGAATTTTTGCGATTACAGAAGCGCTTGCCGCACCGCGCTGCTAAGCGTTCTCAATCCGGCGGCCACATCCGCTCCCAGATGGATCCGCAACGCCCGGCGGTCCCGCTCCGCGAGAACCTGAAAATCGCCGCGAGCCTGCGCAGCCTTTACGATCCCGAATGTGTACTTTTGCTCGGGCACCGGAATGTCGGCGGCGTCATCGCAAGTGATTTGCAGAAATACGCCGGTGTTGGGTCCGCCCTTGTAGGCCTGGCCTGTCGAGTGCTGGAAGCGCGGGCCAAATTCCGCGCAAGTGGCAACACGCTTCTTGTCGCGAATCGTATGACGGATCGACTGCAATGCCGATTGATGCGCATCGTTCATTTCAATGTAGGCGAGAATCGCGAAGTAGTCTCCGGCGCGCAGGCGGTTCAAATGCGCGCGCAAGTATCCGGAAAGAGTCAGATCGCCGCCGACGGCTTTTTTTAGGGCTTCCGTATTTTTGTCGTCCGAATACAATTTGACTCCGCTGCCCTCGAAAAAAGGATGCTCCGCCGGAAGCGAGCCCTTTTTCTCGTATTCGGACGTCAGGTTCTTCGTTGCGATTTTTGCTGCTTCCACATCGGGTTGGTTGAATGGATTGATTCCGATGATCGAGCCTGCCACGGCCGTTGCAATCTCCCAGCGGAAAAATTCCTGGCCGAGATCGTAAACATCTGGGACGGCGATGCGGATAACGGGCTGGCCCGCTTTTTCGAGTGCGGCCACCGCTTCATCCTGTTTCGCATCAGGAGCCGATTGGAGACGCAGGTAGGCGAAAGTTCGATCGTTACCGTACACTTCGGGCGGCCCGATTTGTTCGCGGTCTATTGGAATCAGACCGGTCCCTTGTTTGCCCGTTGATTCGGCGAGCAGTTGCTCGAGCCAGGCTCCCAGATCGGAAATTCCGGGCGAAGCAAAGATGGTCACCTTATCGCGCCCGTTTTTCTGAAGCGTGCCCAGAATCGCGCCCAGGATCGCGCCGGGGTTTTCGTCGGCCGGCACAACGGACGCACATGCGTGCACCATTTCTTCGACGCGGTCGAGGAATTTCGGAAGGTCCAGCCCCTGAATCGCTCCAGGAATCATCCCGAAGTTCGAGAGCGCCGAGTAACGGCCTCCGATGCTCGCCAAGCCGAAGTAGATGTGGCGGAAACCGTCGGCCTCAGCGACCTTTTGCAAGTGCGAGCCGGGATCGGTGATCGCGATGAAGCGCTTTCCCGGCGGCTCCGCGCTGACGGCTTGTTTCACCTGGTCGTAGAAATATTGCTTGAAGATATTCGGCTCGAGCGTGCTGCCCGACTTGCTCGAAACGATGAAAATTGTTTTCGCGATATCGAGCTTATTTGCAAGCGTCCGAATTTGCGCCGGGTCGGTCGAATCGAGAACCAAAACTTCCGGATACCCGTCAATTTTCCCGTAGGTGAGAGCCATCACTTCGACGCACAAACTAGAACCGCCCATGCCGAGCAGGACCGCGTGGGTGAAACCGGCCTGATGAATCTCGTCTGCGATCTGCTTGAAATCGCGGCTATGCGCAATGTCATCGTCAGCAATCGTTAGCCAGCCAAGCCAGTTCGCTTCGTCGTCATTTGTCCAAAGCGAGGCGTCGCGCGCCCACAAGCGTTTCATTTTCTGATTTGTCTTCCAGTCGTCGAGGGTGGCCTTCACGGCGGTCGCGAGATTCTGCGGCAGCTTGTAGGTGAGGTTGTTCACAGCCGAAGCAGGCTTCGCAGCGTGTTTCCCCACGGCTGCGAGGAGCTTGTCAAAGGCTTCCGAGAAAAGCTTTACTCCCTCTTCGGTCAGTTGATTGGTGGCCGCTTTCATTGAAATCCCGACGCGCTCGAGCGTGTCCATCGTTTCTTGCGCCGCCGGAATATTTTCTTCGAGACTCGCCCGCGGTTTTCCGTGGTCGCGAAACGCGTCATAGGTGGCCGGAGGAATCGTGTCAACCGTGTCCGGCCCGATGAGTTCTTCTACGTATAAAACGTCCGAAAACTTGGGATTCTTCGTGCTCGTGCTGGCCCAAAGGACGCGCTGCGTTTGGGCGCCGAGCGAAGAAAGATTGGCCCATCGCGGCCCGCTGAAAATTTTCTTGTAACGCTGGTAGGTCAGCTTCGCGTTGGCGATAGCCACTTTCCCCTCGATGCCGAGAAGCGTAGCCTGTTCCGAAGGATCTTGCGATTTTTTGATTCGATCTGCGATCTGGTTATCGATGAGAGTATCGATGCGGCTGACGAAGAAGCTCGCGACACTTCCGATTTGGCCCGGCTTGCCGCCGGACTTTGCGTACGCCTCAAGTCCGGCGATATATGCTTCCGCCACGCGCTCGTAGACGTCTTGCGCGAAAAGCAGCGTCACGTTGATGTTGATTCCTTCGCTGATGAGCTGTTTGATCGCCGGGAGCCCTTCCGCGGTTCCAGGAACTTTCACCATGAGGTTTTCGCGGCCCACTGCCTTCCAGAGCCTTCGCGCCTCGTCGATCGTCTCCTGGGTCTTGTGAGCCAGATACGGAGCCACTTCGAGGCTCACATAGCCATCGCGCCGACGAGTCTGATCGTAGACGGACCGCAGGACGTCGGCGGCATCCTGAATATCCCGAATCGCGAGCGCTTCATAAACTTGCTTGGCATCGAGATCCTTCTGCGCGCTCAGTTCTTCAAGCGCTTTCGTGTAATCAGTGCTGCCCGTGATCGCTTTCTCGAATATCGAGGGGTTCGAAGTCACGCCGCGCAGACCGTCCTGTTCGATCAAACGGGCAAGCTCACCCGTCGAGATCAGGCTTCGACGAATGTAATCAAGCCAGACTGATTGTCCGAACGCATTTAGTGCCTTCAGCGGATTTTGCGATTTCTTCGGATCAAATCCCTGTGAAGTTGCTGTGACGCCAGTACTCATAACCGTCCCCTTTCGCCGCTTCGTAAGAATGCAATTTACGAGGTATAGCTCGCGATTGACACCGAACCCCGATTCTACCCCACTACGGACGTGACCGAACGTGAATCCAATGTAAAATCTGCCAGCGGAGCGGCAAGGACCTCGCATGGCTTCACCATCACGCGTTTGGCTTGTTCGTTCGGCGCAGAATTCATGCTCGAGCGGTTGGCTCACGATGGAGCGACTCGTGATATTCCGGCGCAGCCTGTGGTCGTTAGTGCTTGTCGCCTTGGCGACTGGTTTAAGTTGCGAAGGAAGGGCAACAATCGGATCGCCGTTCGTCAAGCCCCCAGCTTCGGCTGACGAATTAACCGTTTCAGCGGCGATCAGCCTGAAAGACGTGCTGGACGAAATTTCACATCTTTACAACGCCGACCACCCGGCCGCGAAGGTCCACTTTAATCTGGGTGGTTCGGGCACGCTGCAACGCCAAATCGAACAAGGCGCACCCGTTGACATCTTCATTTCCGCTTCACCGAAAGAGATGGATTCACTTCAGTCGCAAGGACTGCTTTTGGCTGGCACACGCAAAGATCTCGTGATGAATAGCGTCGTCCTCATCGTTCCTGAGGGAAACAAATCGATCTCCGGTTTTCAGGACTTGACGAAACCAGCGGTGAAAACGGTCGCCATCGGCGAGCCGCAAACAGTACCGGCAGGCAAATATGCGCAGGAAGTGCTCACCCATTTTGGCATATACGATCGATTGAAGCCCAAGCTTGTGTTGGCGAAAGATGTCCGCCAAGTGCTCACCTATGTCGAGACAGGAAACGCCGATGCCGGTATCGTTTATGCGACCGATGCAAAAATATCGAAGAGAGTAACGGTCGTAGCGACGGCTCCGGAGGATTCGCATTCACCGGTCGTCTATCCAGCCGCCGTAATCAAGAATTCCACAAATCCGGCTGGCGCTAAAGCTTTCCTCGAATTTCTGGCCGGCGAGAAAGCCCGTGCGGTTTTTCAGAAGTATGGTTTCATTCCGGCTGGCAGCTGAGAAAGTTCTAACTGAAGAGAAGGTGCTTCACAGCGCGCACCGGCCGGTACAATGCGAAGCTCGCACGCGAAAGACGCGCAATCAAGCGTCCCATCATCACGCAACCCATGGATTCCATGTCGATGTGGCGGTTGCCACGGTGCACTCGAATCACGCGTCCCAGGAATTCGGTGCGCGTAACAGGCTCATCCTCGCTATCGAGCACGTCGCCTTTCGTTATCAGGTCGCGGCGTTGTGTGGCGCCTGCTCGATCCACCCCACCGCGGATCACGCGGTGGACAAATAGCCTGCCACGGCGCTCGAAAAGAACCACGTCGCCTGGCCATGCCTGCTCGTAAGAGAATTTTCGCACGAACACCAAATCGCCAGGACGAATCCAGGGAAACATACTCGCGTCGAGAACGTGAAAGCAAACTGATCCGTCCGCTCGCAACTTCGCAGCAATCGGATTCGAATCTTTCTCCCTGATCGCGACGGCGCGATCGCCAATGCTTCGCGTGGGCGCGTATGCGGTCGAGGAGCTCACGAACATTTGACTGTAGTTGCCGGCAGAAAGATTCTCCCAATTCACGCTTATCACGAGATCGCGCAGCGACGCGACGCTGAACGAAATCCCTGGCGTGCAACCGCCCTCGCCGTTATCGCAGAACACAGATGTAAGCCGAAGCCGGTCCAGTCTTGCCGGGGGTATGCAAGGGGTCAACGAGGAAATGCCATTGCGTGTCGTAGTTGTGACTAATTTCCCAAAGACGTGCTTGGAGGCAAACGGCGCGGTGACTTCGACGATCACGCTAGGAACTGACTCAGCTCCTACGTCGATACGCCGATTCCCGAACAGGGGCGGTCACGATGACGTATCTTCGCGCCGGCGGGCCCAGCCGTACTTGTGCAACAGTCGCAGCGGCCGCAGGACAATATAGAGCGGCGCGAGCGCACCGGGCAATTGCACCATGTTCCAGTCTTCCTCCGCCGGAATCACTGCGAGACGGACCGAATACCGCCACCCTGCGAGTGCTCCCCGCACCATTCGCCGGCGAAATCGGAACCGGCTTCCTGTGCTGACGCCAGGAAGGTCTCGGCCCAAAACCCGCTCTTCCACTTCTCGCGCCACAGAAACTGCCTCGCTGTCGCCACGAACGCGCTTCCGAATTTCTTCGGGCAAAGGAGCTTGCAACAGATCGTCCGCCAGCGCGAGTCCCAGATGCAGCATCCGCTCTGCGCGCAACGACTCCGCCGTTCGAAACGCCTCGTCCCAATCGAGATCGGCCTGCCTCCGAATCAGCTGCGCTACATCCGCGATCCACGAAATCCGCTCCCAAAAATCCTTCGAGCCATGGACACACAGCACAGGCAGCAAATCTTCCGCCGCAAACGTTTTCACCTCTTGACCGGCAACCACAACTTTCATCAGCCGCTGCGCGAATCGATCGAGGTCCGGCTTAACGGGAAAATGCCGCAGCGTCAACTCCGTGTGGAGTTCAACGATTGCTCGTCGCTTTTCATCGCGATAGTTGTACTCGCCCGGCGCCAGTGCTTTTCCCGAGCTCTTCGAAAAAATCTGTGGAAATCGCGCTTGATACCCGAGGCTCGACATAACTTCATGTGCCTTTAGCAGATCGCGCTGCGGCAAAATGATGTCGAGATCGTCGAAATCGCGTAGCGTGAGATTTTCGTAGGCTTGTTCGGCAAGCACGGGCCCTTTGTATGGAATCGCCGCTATCCCTGCAGCCTCGAACAAATCGAGAATCTTATGCAGCTCGGCCGCTAAGAAGAGGCAGCGGACCGTATTGGCCCTGCACGCAATCTTCAGGCGTTCCATTGCGGCAGCAGGCGCCAAGTCCGGTGCGAACGCCCGTAGATTCAGATCCAGTAATGGCCCGACTGAATTTTCTGTCGCTTCGCCGAGGACAAAATCCCAATCGAGAGGACCCGCAGCGAGCTCGCGAATCCGCTCAGCGATTTCCGGAGCGATGCGCGTTCGCGCGCAGCTGAGTAGCAGCTGCTTCTCAGGACAGACTGCTAGATGTCTCCCCGAATTGCCCATCGCGCTGGCGCTCAATTCTCCCTCGCGAAATACTACGCTATTTGAAATTGCCATATTGTTGGATTCTGTTTCGAGGAGGGAAGCTCCTGCGCCACCCCGCATTTGCGGCAGCGCAGGAAGACTCTTATCAATTGGTATTTATGGGTATGAAGGATTGTAAGAAGCCCGGAAAAAATGGTTACGCAGCAATCGCGTGAAGATACGGTCCATGCATCTGAACGCGCTGCCCGATTTTGAGAAGGCGCGCGCGCAGAGTGTCAGGATCGAGACCCGCGTCAGCACACACGGTCTGGAAATCGGCGTTGTCATCAAGCAAGAACGATTGCGCCTCACGGCGCGCCCGCAGCGATCCATTACGCCAATCTTCGACCGCCATGGCGACGACCGCCGTCCACAATCGTCGCTCTGAAATGCAATCTTCCGTTACGTCTTCGTGCTTCAGAATCCTTGCGCCGCCCCTCATTGCTTTTGCGTCCATCACCCGTTCACCCTCTGGCCCCGCGGCTTTTCCCTTACTCTGTTCTCGCTGCTCGCTCCTGACAAATGCACCTCGTGGGCCAATCGCGATGGCACAAGGAAGAAACAGCAGAGGTCGCACAATTGACTGCAACTATAGGGTGTTGCGGGTGGCCTATACCACTACCAACCAGAAATCGCGCCGCCGCCGGCTCGTTCAGCAGGGCCCACACACGCACACCTGTTTCATACGCGCACAGCGCACATCAATTTGATTGGCTTCCTTTACTGCTGTTGAAGAGAGGGAACGGCCAGCATCTCGCGCAGCTTTCCCGCGAGCGTCATAAGCGTGAAAGGCTTTTGCAGCAAAATGGCATCATTTTCGAGAATCCCGTGGTGGACCACCGCCTGGTCGGTGTAACCCGACATATAAATAATCTTGATCCCAGGTCTAATCTGGCCGACTCGTTCCGCTAATTCCCTGCCGCTGATTCCGGGCATCACTACGTCGGTAAGCAACAAGTGGATCGCGCCTACGTGCATAGCAGCCAGTTCCAGCGCCGTGTGTCCGTCCTCGGCTTCAATCACCGTGTATCCGCTCGACGTAAGATATTCGCGGGCCAGCTCTCGTACGCCCTTCTCATCTTCTACAAGGAGAATCGTTTCAGAGCCGCGTTGCGGAACTCCCATCTCACTCTTGCCCTCTCGCCCCGCAGGCACCGCTGTCTCTGCGATCATTGGCAAATAGATCTTGAAACTCGTGCCCCGGCCAGGCTCGCTGTACACCCAAACGTATCCGCCGCTCTGCTTCACCACGCCGTACACAGTTGCAAGGCCAAGACCTGTTCCCTTGCCTTTCTCTTTTGTCGTGAAAAATGGTTCGAAGACGTGAGCCTGCGTTTCGGCGTCCATGCCGCAACCATTGTCCGTCACCGCAAGCATCACGTACTTACCCGGTGAGAGCACAGCGGGCGGGTGAGAATATGACGCATCGAGCTCCACGTTCGCGGTCTCAATCGTCAGGCGTCCCCCCTGCGGCATCGCATCGCGTGCATTCACGGCCAGATTTAAAATCACCTGCTCGATCTGGCTCCGGTCCGCCTTCACTAATCCCAGATCCGGCGCCGACGATGTCTCGAGTTGAATATCTTCGCCAATCAGACGGCGCAGGATTTTCTCCATATCTGCCACAACAGTTTGTATGTTTAAGATCTTTGGTGCCAGCATCTGCTTCCGGCTGAACGCCAGCAACTGCCTGGTCAACGACGACGCTCGCTGCGAAGCCATCTGAATCTGCTCGGCATTGCGGCGCAGCGGGTCGCCGGTCGGAAGCCGCTCAACCAGCAAATCGCCATAGCCCTGAATCACCATCAGCAAATTATTGAAATCATGCGCGATGCCGCCGGCCAAGCGCCCCACCGCCTCCATCTTCTGCGCCTGCCGAAGCTGTTCCTCCAGCTGTTTCCGGTCCGTGATATCGAGCGACATGCAAATCGCGCCGGAAACCTGCCCATCGGAGTCTCGCAGTGGCTCCACGTGGCACGCATACGAACCGCTTTTCCACTCCACGTGGAAAGTCATCGGCTCGCCTGCCACGGCGCGGCGGTGCGCCGCGATCGGCAAAAACGTCTGATCGGTCGTCTCAAAATAATCCAGCAGTGACATGCCCACAATCTCGTTCGGCTTTATCTTCAGCCGCGCAAACCCCGCTCCCAACGCGGACGTAAAGCGCAAATCTCGATCGACGGTCCACAACACCGCGGGCAGCTGCTCCACTAGCACCCGAAGCCGAGCTTCGCTCTCGCGCACCTTTTCTTCTGATCGCTTCCGCTCAATCGCCAGCGCAATTTGTCCGCCGACCGACGCCAAAAATTCCTGGTCGCGTCCTGTATACGCGTTTTCGTCTTCGTAGTGCTGAACTACAAGCACGCCAATCGTCGCCGCCGGCGTTCTCAGCGGTACGCCCAGCCACGATGGTGATGGAGTCCCGACCAGCTCGACCTTTCCTTCCGCGGCCAGCAAATCGAACGTTCTTTGCGGGATCAGCATCGCTTGCCCCGTCCGATACACGTGGGCAGTGCAACTCCGGCCTACACGCTGCGGCGGCGGCGCCTCGTCAAACTGATCCGCGAAGAATGGAAAATGAAACATCCCCGTCGCAGGCTCATACAGCGCAATGAAACAGTTCTCTGCGTACAGCACTTTTTTCAGTGCTATATGAATCAAACGCAGCAAATCATCCAAATTATCCGTCACGTTCACTGCATGGATGATCTCGAAAGTTACCTGGCGCTCCAGCTCGGCCCGCTTCCGCGCCGTAATGTCTTCGATCGTTCCTTCGTACGACAGAATTTCGCCGTCCGGATTCCGGACCACGTGCGCGTTTTCGGAAATCCAGATCTTCGCTCCGTCTTTTCGCCGTACCTCGTACTCAAAATCCTTCACTGACCCGTATTTTTCAATCAGCTGCTTGAACACGTTCCGAACATTCGGGTCCGCATACAACTCTCTGCCCAAATCCTGTACCGTCGAGATCATTTCTGAGGGCGACGCGAAGCCGCACATTCGCGCCAAAGCCGGATTTACGCTGAGGTACCGGCCGTCTGTTGTCGTCTGAAAGATTCCCTCCGTCGCGTTCTCGAAAAGGCTGCGGAATCGCTCTTCCGCTTCTCGCTGTGCCTGCTCCGCGCGACGCCGCTCCGTAATGTCCTCATACATCCCGAAGCTGCCGATCAGTTTTCCGTCAACCGAAATCGGAACCCCCAAAATCTGCACGTCCACGAGCGACCCGTCACTTCGCAACCGCTTGGCTTTTTCCCGCACTGCATTTCCCGTAGTGGACCGGCGCGTCAATGCTGCGGCTTCTGTCATGGAATCGGGAGGCGCCAACAGCGAGTCGAGTTCCACGCCTAAAATTTCCGATTGGTGATAGCCGAATAGGGCCTCAAATGCGGGATTGCACATCAGTATTCGGTGGTGTAGATCAAGGACGACGATTCCCAGGGGATTGTTTTCGGTGAGCGCCTGCAGATAAGCCGCATGCTCGGCGGGACACAAAGTCTTCCCGTCCGATCCCACACTTCCGGCTCTCTGTTTCTCGGCCCCTCGCTGCGATTTGCTTCGCTCGGCGCCGAGTTCCTCAGTTCTCGATGGCATAGGACAGGCTTCGGGGCCAGCGCACAGCCCCGCAGGTGCACCCCATGCTCTAGGTATAATTGCGGGTGACTGGGGTCACAATGGTACGTTCGTACCAAAGTGGAACATTTAGAGACACTTACGACACACTACGTACTGTTTAGAAGCCGATTAATTGACGCGATCGGAGCTCGCGGTCACCTGCTAAGAACTCTATTTTGCGAGGACCGCCTGGGGAATCGCCGCGCCGTCTTTGCGCGGATCGGACGCGCCAAAGTTCACGCCTGTCGAAAAGTCGCGCCGCACCGCCTGTCCGCCGCCCATGCTCGATGAAAAGCTGCCGTTTACCTTGATCTCATGCCCGCGCTCGGCGAGCGCTTTTCGCACGCCGGCACCGATGCGATCTTCCATCTCCACGTCGCATCCGGCAAACGTATGTTTCGAGAAACGGGCCGCTTCCAGGGCAGCCTGAATGTTCATCCCAAAATCCACCACATTTGCGACAAACTGCGCGTGCGCCTGTGCCTGATTGAAACCGCCCATAATGCCAAATGCAATCCGTTCGTCCCCACGCGACATGAATCCGGGGATGATTGTGTGCAAAGGCCGCTTGTGCCCTGCCAGCGCGTTTGGCGAGGCTGGGTCGAGACTGAACAGCGCGCCCCGATTCTGCAGCGCAAATCCCGTCCCATCGGGGACTATTCCTGATCCAAACTCACAGAAATTGCTCTGAATCAGCGACACCATATTTCCATCCCGGTCCACAACCGTCAGATATGTAGTGTCGCCTTTCGTCGGAAATTCAGGCTCTCCCGGCGATACGTCGCAATTCGCTTTTGCCATATTGATCAGCTTCGCGCGCCGAGCGGCGTAATCCTTGGACAACATTCCCTCGACCGGCACGCGGATGAATTTTTGATCTGCGACGTAGCGGTACATGTCGGCATATGCCAATTTTTTGGCTTCGATCATTACATGCAACGCGTCAGTCGAATTCTGTCCGTACTTCGCGAGCGGAAATGTCTCCATCATGTTCAACATCATGAGCGCAGCGATTCCCTGCCCGTTCGGCGGAATCTCGTACACCGTCCACCCGCGATAGATCGTCGAGATCGGTTCAACCCATTCGCTTGCGTATTCCGCCAAGTCCTCCGCCGTCATCGTCCCGCCCAGCTTCGACGACGCCGCCACAATCCGTTCCGCAATCTCGCCCTTATAAAACGCGTTGTGCCCGCCCGCAGCAATCATCTCGAGCGAATGCTCGAGGTCGGGATTGCGAAACATCTCGCCCAGCCGCGGTGCTCTTCCGTGAATCAAAAACGTCGCACTTGCATTCCGATCTGCTTTCAGAGCATTCTCCGCGTCGCTCCAGTACGCCGCATCGAGCTCCGGCACTGGGAATCCGTCGCGAGCGTAGTGAATCGCCGGCGCCAACAAGTCCGGAAATTTCATCGTCCCGAATCGCGAAAGCAGTTGTGACCATCCGTCCACCGCGCCCGGCACCGTCACAGTCTGAATGCCGCGTTCCGGCATCTGTCCGCTGATTCCTTTCGCCTTGAGAAATTCAATCGAAAGCTTCGCAGGAGCCCGGCCGCTCGCATTCAGCCCATAGAGTTTGCCGGCCTTCGCTTCGTAAACAATCGCGAATAGATCGCCGCCAATCCCGTTCATCATCGGCTCGACGACGCCCATCACCGCATTCGTCGCCACGGCCGCATCCACAGCATTTCCGCCTCGAGCGAGGATCGTGGCGCCGGCTTGTGCCGCAAGCGGACTCTCCGCCGCCACAATCCCATCGCGCGTCAGAACCATCGAGCGCGCCTGTGTCCGGTCCTGCGCGCGCGCTGGCGCGACGACGATCGGTAATGCAGTCATCGTCGCCACCAGCCCAAGCTTTCTTCGCTGCGGCCTTCCAGCTCGCCCCATTCCGCACTACCCCTCCCCGACCCTACGTGACGCTATCACTCTTGAGCGCCTAGTTCATCGCTCACTATGCAACGAGCACTCGACGTGCCCCACAGTGGCACAGGCACTCCTGCCTGTGCGCCCTTCTTGAGGACACCCGCAATAGACCTTGGCACCCTCACCACCTCGCTACGCTGAAGAAGCTACTTCTTAGGCCTAGACTCCGGTGGCACCGACCCACTCGCCCTGTAATACGCCACCAACAGCCCATAATGCTCACCCATGTGCTCCGTGTATCCGTCCCAATATTCAAGCAGCTTAATCACGCCCGCGTCGCCTTGCTTCTTCGCGAGCGCCGCCCCATCCTCGATCGACTTCTTCAAAAACGCGACGGTGGCCGCCTTCGTCTTATAGTCGGCCACAGCCGGGTCGTTACGTCCATCGCCCACTTTCGATTTCCTCATCTTATTCAGCATGTCGTAGTTCGATCCCGCAATGTGCAGTATCACCTCTTGGAAAGTGCGGGTGGTGGGTGCAAGCTTATAGTCGTATTTATCCTCGGGCCAGTCTTCCGCCATCGTGACCAGCCGGCCACCTACGTCGTTCCAGTTGGCGAGGATGGCTTCCGTCGCCGTCGGCGGCTTCTTCGGTTGCGCGTTATCCTGTGCGCGCACAGCCCCAGCGAAAAGCGCCATACTCAATGCAGCCAGCACAAAAATCGGGCGAGCGAGTCGTGTCATCGAATTTCTCCTTGATATGGATTGCCCCGCTGCCTGCCCCAGGGACGCCGCTAACCTACCTGACTTCCTTACTCAAGTCCAACATCACCGGCCGCCACTACTAAAAACCCGCCTCGCCCAAGCTCGATGTCTCGGATCCGGCTCCGGGGAATGAGCCCATAAAGCCCCGGAGGGGCGACACAACGTAGCCCACAGCGAAAGCTGTGGGTCATCACGAGAAAATACACAGAGCCCCGGAGGGGAGGCACAACGTAGCCCACAGCGAAAGCTGTGGGTCATCACGAGAAAATACACAGAGCCCCGGAGGGGCGGCACAACGTAGCCCACAGCGAAAGCTGTGGGTCATCACGAGAAAATACACAGAGCCCCGGAGGGGCGGCACAACGTAGCCCACGGCGAAAGCTGTGGGGGTCATCGCGAGAAAATACGCAGAGCCCCGGAGGGGCGGCACAACGTAGCCCACAGTGAAAGCTGTGGGACGCCATCTGAGGTAGCATAAAGCCCCGGAGGGGCGGCACAGTGGCGCATACATTCTCCCGAAACCACATTCACCTAATCTTCAGCACGAAGGAACGCCGCAAAACGATTGCCAAGGAATTGCAGCCACAATTGTGGGCGTATTTGGCCGGTATCTGTAAGAATCACGAAATGATCGCGCTAACGGTTGGCGGGGCGGAAGACCATGTGCATCTCCTGTTTCACCTGCCCCCGAAACTTGCGCTGGCGAAAGCCGTTCTACTGCTGAAATCAAATTCCTCGAAATGGATGAGCGACCAAGTGCAAGAGTTTTCGTGGCAGGAAGGATATGGAGCTTTCAGCGTCAGTTCGTCAAATATCGAATCCGTGATCCGATACATCCAGAACCAGGAGGCGCATCACCGAAAGATCGGTTTTGAAGAAGAGTTTCGGGCGATTCTCACGAAGCACGGCATCGAATACCATCCGAAATATCTATTTGGGTGACGCGGTTTGTGGCGCCCCTACGGGGCTCGCTGCTGGTTAGGATTGCATACCCACAGCGGAAGCGAAGTCCCAAGTCCCGCCAAGGACGAAACAACATAGCCCACAGCGGAAGCTGTGGGAAATCATCGCGAGAGAATACGTAGAGCCCCGGAGGGGCGACACAGGGAGCCTGCCGCTAGATGAAGTGCTCGACGCTTACACGAAAGAATTCTGCGAGTTTTTTTGCCTGCGCCTTGCTGATGGATCGCTTGCCATGAAACACCTCGGAAGTAATGCCCTTCGATCCGAAGACCTTTCGAAGGTCCTTCTGTGTCAGTCCGCGTGCCTCCATCAAGTGCTGCAATGTATGCTGCGGGCTCGCTTTCGGAATCGGATAACGCCGTTCTTCATACTCGTCAATCAGCACCGTCAATAGCTCAGCGAGTTCTTCCTGTTCCCGGGTCGGCTCGTCCAGTTCGTCCAGACGCATCAGTTCGTTTGTGAGCCGCTTGTACTCATCGTCCGTGCGGATCACATGCGGAAGCGCCTGCTGTAGAAGCCGGCCGTAATTTTTCTCGTCGAGATCAACCGGTCTCGTGTTCATGATCTCCAAAGCCCTCTGTCATACTCCGCGTGGGTAAGCAGGAACAGAACAAAAACTCTTTGACTTCGGTAGTTGACTCGCGCAATCAATCGATATTTGTTCCCAGCGATGTTAAAAACTGTCCGGCGTCCGACTACATCAGCATTGTGATATACCTGCTTCATCTCCACCGGCGTCTTCCAGCTTGCCGCGCGCACAACTGAATACCACGATTCAAGGCTCGCCTTCGAGTCAGGATGTATGCGCCAAAAGCGCTCCAATGCTCCGCGCTTGATAATGCGCATACACTTCAAGTTCTCATGATGAGAACCCCAAGTCAAGGTCCCAGTTGAAACGAGCGTTCGCGCGTGCTAGCGTCGTTTGAGGGTTGTGAGAAATTGGCGCCAACTCGGCAGTAGTACCCGCGACGTGTTCGCGGTAGAGACGGGTGTTCTAATCTACGGTAGCGCGATTAGAGTTCGTCGTAACACCCGTGCTTGCAGACACTTACAAATTTCTAATCGGCTGTTCATCGATCAGGAATCCCAATCGCGCAATCCGGATTTTGGTCAGTTTTCGTTTGCAGGAAACTCGACGCGAATCAAAAACGACGGCCTGGTTCGCTCATGTCACTAAAAGATTCCAAATCCGCCGCAACCGATAAGCCGCTCGACGCGAACCAAAGCGAGATCGAGCGCATCGTTCGCGCCGAGTCCTCCGATCCTTTCCATTTTCTCGGGCCTCATTGGCTCGGCCGCGATGGAAAGCGAGTATTGGCGATCCGCGCGTATCACCCGTCCGCGACCGAGATGACGGTCGAATGGTTGCGCGGTTCCACGGCGCGCGGTGCGACTATAGCAGCGGAAAAGATTCATCCAGGCGGTGTCTTCGAAGCCATTGTTCCGAGTGACGTCAGCCAGTTGCATGAAAAACAGGAAATCGCGCCCACTTCTTATCGCTTGAAGTTCAAATTCCCCGATGGCAATTCGCTCGAGACATTTGACGCTTACGCCTTCCCGCCTCTGCTGACCGACTACGATCTCTACCTTTCCGGCGAAGGCACGCATTACCAGAAATATGAAAAGCTCGGGGCGCACGTGCGCGAGGTCGCTGGCATTCGAGGCGTTCACTTCGGCGTCTGGGCGCCGAATGCGCTGCGCGTGAGCGTTGTCGGAAATTTTAATTTCTGGGACGGCCGCGTTCACCCGATGCGCCTGCGCGGCGAGACGGGAATTGGGGAACTTTTCATCCCCGGCCTCGACGAAGGCGCGCTGTACAAATTCGAAATCCGGTCTCGCGTTGGCGGCTACTGGGGATTGAAATCCGATCCGTATGGATTCGCGGCCGAAAAGCGTCCCAACAATGCTTCAGTCGTGGTGGATATCGACAAGCATCAGTGGAACGACGGCGCATGGCTTGCCGCGCGCGCCTCGCGCGATTGGCTGCACTCGCCGATGTCAATCTATGAAGTGCATTTCGGTTCGTGGCGACGAAGACGCGATGAAGGAAACCGCTGGCTCACCTATCGCGAACTCGCTGACGAACTTATCCCGTACGTCACCGCAATGGGCTACACGCACATCGAGATGATGCCTGTGATGGAGCATCCGCTCGACAAATCGTGGGGCTATCAGACCGTTGGATATTTTGCGGTGACAAGCCGCTTCGGAACGCCCGATGATTTTATGTACTTCGTGGATCGCTGCCATCAAGAAGGCATCGGGGTAATTCTCGATTGGACGCCAGCTCATTTTCCGCGCGACGCGCACGGCTTGGCATTCTTCGATGGCACACATCTTTACGAGCACGCCGATCCGCAGAAAGGCGCGCATCCCGACTGGGGCACGCTGGTCTTCAACTACGGGCGCAACGAAGTGCAGAACTATCTCATCTCGAACGCGCTCTTCTGGATCGACAAGTATCACCTGGACGGTCTGCGCGTGGACGCGGTCGCGTCTATGCTTTATCTCGACTACTCGCGCAAGCCGGGCGAGTGGCTTCCGAATCCCTTCGGCGGCCGCGAGAACCTCGAAGCGATCGGCTTCCTCAAGCATTTGAACGAAGTGCTGCACACACGACATCCCGGCGCGCTGACGATTGCGGAAGAATCCACGTCGTGGCCAGCGGTGTCGCGCCCTGTATATGTCGGCGGCCTCGGTTTCGATCTGAAGTGGAACATGGGCTGGATGAACGACACGCTGCGGTTCATGGAATACGACCCGATTCACCGCCAGTATCACCACAATGAACTTACGTTCTCGATGATCTATGCTTTCACCGAGAATTTCATTTTGCCGCTTTCGCACGACGAGGTGGTCCACGGGAAGCGCTCCTTGCTCGAGAAAATGCCGGGCGACGATTGGCAGAAATTCGCAAACCTCCGCCTTTTGTTGGGCTACATGTGGGCGCATCCGGGCAAGAAGCTGCTGTTCATGGGCAGCGAGCTTGCGGTGCGAGATGAATTTTGGGAGGACGGCAGTGTCGATTGGGGGCTTGAAGATTCTCCGGCGCATCGCGGCGTGCAGCTGCTTCTGGCGGACCTGAACCGGCTGCACGTGCAGGAGCCCGCGTTGCACGAGCTCGACTTCGAATGGGCGGGCTTCGAGTGGCTGGAAGCCAACGACGCTGCGAATAGCGTGATCTCATTTCTGCGGCGTGGCAGAAATCAAGACGATGCCATCATCGTGGCATGTAACTTCACGCCCGTTGTGCGCCATGATTACCGAGTGGGCGTGCCCCGGCCGGGCTACTACCGCGAAATTTTGAACACGGACTCCGGGTATTACTGGGGCAGCCGCGCTGGAAACGACGGCGGAGTTCACGCCGAGCCGCTACCGTGGAATGGAAAACCATGGTCGATCAAACTGCGCCTGCCGCCGCTCGCTGCGATTTATTTTAAGTGCCAATCGGATTGAAGATCGGACTTCCCCCCATTTTTAGATTTTGCAGGTCATCGTTGCCGCCCTCACCTAGCGTCGTCTGCAAGGGCTGAATTCCAGCGCGCTTTTTTTGAACTTCCACGGAACTTTCTTGCGGTCACTTCCGTAAATAGTGGCAGGTCGAGATCAGGAGGTTTCTCAACTATGCGAAGAGGATCATCCGCTGTCACGGTTTCGTGCTTATTGCTGGCGGCAACAATTGCGGTTGCGATTGGAATTGCAAAGGGCGCAACAACGGCGGCAGCAAAGCCGGGTGCCGAGCGCTATTTACACGTAAAGGTGGACGGCGGGACGAAAGGTGAAAGCGTCAACGTCAACGTTCCGCTTTCGATGGCTATAAAGATTCTGCCGACGATCAATCATGGAGAGCTGCATAACGGCCGCATAACGATTTCGAGTGCTGACATTAACGACGTGGATGTGCGCGCGATTCTCGACGCGGTTCGCACAGCGCCCGACAACGAATTTGTGACCGTGAAGAGCAGCGAACAGGACGTGCGCGTGGCCAAGTCCAACGGGAATCTGATCATCCACGTGCGCGACTCCGGAAAAGACAGTGGTAAGAGCGGACAAAAGGTCGACGTTACCGTTCCCATGAAAGTAGTAGACGCTCTGTTTTCCACAGCGAAACAGAATGAGCTCGATGTGGCAGCGGCGATCCGGGCGCTCGGTGAAGCGGGCGAGACGGTGCTAGTGACAGTGCAGGACGCCGAGCAGAACGTGAAAATATGGATCGATTCGAAGAGTGCGGCGGAATAGGAAAGCGTTGCTAGTGGCTGACTCCAGCCGGAATTTAAGGCTGAGATTCTTCGCTCCGCTCCCTTCATCATTCACGGCAGGCAGGATGACGTGTTCGGTTTCGCTCTCTCAAGAGAGCGGCATGACGAAGAGACATTTCGAGGTGATGCATGATTCTGCTGGGAAAAGTAGGACTCGGAATTGTCGGAACCGCACTTGCGGGGGCCGGGATCATCTGTAGCGAGGGAATGATCTCGGTCAACGTGGAGACAAGGCAGCCGGAGAAGCATCATGTTTTGGTCGTGGCCCCGGCAATGCTCGTGCCGATAGCGATGCATTTCGTTCCGAAGGATCGCCTCGGGGAACAGGCTCGCGAAATTCAACCGTGGATGCCGACCATACGCGCGGCACTTGATGCGCTTGGCGAATCGGACGACATCACGTTCGTGGAAGTGAAGGAAGCGGGCCAAAACGTCCGCGTGGCGAAGAGAGGCGGGTCAATCGTGGTGGATGTGAATGACAACGACGAAACCGTGCACGTCTCAACGCCGATTCGGGCTATGTCGAGCGCGATCGAAGAACTTGCCGCTGCGAGCGCTGCGCCCACGCGTTAGGCTTGCTGCGGATTCCTTTCCGGCGGGCGCCGCAAGCCCCTTGCAGGCGCTCGCCCGGATTGAGACAACATCAAGCGCCGGGGGTTTTCGCCGGAACCCAATACACTTCCTGCTTCAGCGACTGATTTGGGAATCCACGGCGTTTCAAAATTCCCAATCCCAGCTCAATCATCTGCGGATGACCGCAAAGATATCCCGTTGTGTTATCGCCGTTCAGCCCCCAAAGATCGCTATACTTGCGAATCAAATCTTCCACGCGGCCCGTCTCGCCGCGCCATTCCGTGTCCTCCCAAGGACGGCTGATCGATGGAACATAGGTGAGCCACGGGACTTCGGCAGCGATTTGTTCGATCTCCTCCCGATATCCAAATTCAATTGACCGGCTGGCAGCGTTGATCATGTAGAGGTGCAGGTCTGCCGGCATGTTGTTCTCTTTCCAATCTCTGTGGAGAGTCCGAATGTAAGAAATGAACGGAGCGATGCCAGTGACCGTCGAGAGCAGCAGGTGATTTTTGTGGCCGCTCTTCAGGTCGAGCGTGAACCGCCCTTTGGGAATTTTGCGCATGCTGACTTCATCGCCCACACGCAACTTGTAGAGCTGAGGAGTTAACGCGCCCTGAGGGACTAGCTCGAAAAAAATTTCGATTTGCGGCTCGCGGGGCGAGGAGACAATCGAATAGGCTCGCTCGATCAAGCGGTCTCCGTCCTGAACCCCCAGCGTGGCATACTGGCCCGCAACAAAATCAAATTTGCCACCGGGATCGAGCTTGATCTTCCAGAGGTCGGGAGAGATGTCGCAGCGCTCCGTGATACGGGCGGTGTAGAACTTGTCCCCGCTGAGCGCCATGCGCGGAGCACCTCCCAAGATCGCCTCCAAACTTAGATGAAATCCCCGAGGATCGGAACGAATAAAAAAGACGCCCCAGCAGAACCGGGGCGCCTCGTCGCGAAACGTGCCAGAATCGTACGCGAATGCTACCGCTGTTGTCCACCGCCAAGCAGCGCCGGATTGAAAGGCTGTGGCGTGCCGGTGATTTTGTCTTTGTAATCCGAATAGACTTTGGTCAGCACCATGGTCGTGTCTTTGCCCTCGTGCTTGACAACGCTGAACGGACCTGCCTTTTTTGCTATCCACGTGTCGCCGGAGCCGTCTTTCGCGCGATAGTGTTCAGCGGTGAAGGCGCCAGCTGGAACAGTGATCGATTCGCTGCCGAGATCGTCGGCATCCATCCTCGCGTCCATTGGAATGTGAGAGTGATCCCCTCGTCCCATTGCGGACGGCATCTCCATTGGAGGCTTGCCCGGAAACTGCATGATCGTCCTAGAGGAGTGGGTGTTCGATCCGTCCATCACTAGAAGGCTTTTCATAACCAATTCGCCACCCATCCTTTTATCGGGCATGACCGTTTCCCACCAGTACGCGTCCTTTCCATCGACGGTTTCTTTTCCAACGATGGCCATCTCCATGGTTTTTTTGCCGTCTTGACTCTGAACCTCATAAGCAGCGCCAGCGCCAACCGCAGGATTGAAGATGCCTGCAAACGTCGGCGGACCGCCGCCGCGCATCATCTGTGCGGCAGACGTAGATGCCAAGGCGAGGCCACAAAAAAGGATCGCTGCAAGAGCGGATAGGCACTTCTTCATCGACGCACTCCTTCGGATTCGTAGATTGTAGACCCCTATGTTGCCACAATTGAACTACAAATCGCGGCCTTGTGAGTCTTCCATCTTGGAGAAATCGAACGTCACGTCAATTTTTGCGCCTGCAACAGTGGTAAGGAAATCGGCGCCCTTCTCATTCGCCGAAATCGTGGGTTCGCCATTTGCGGATTTCTTCGGGAACAGGAAGACCACGCTTTCAATCGAGGTACCATCAGCGCCGCGGTCGATCTTTACGTCGCTCGGGGTGAGCTTTTCCTTGGTTTTTTTCATTTCGAGAAAGGTGCTGTTCTTCAAAGTGGCCTCGTCTGCGCCTTGAAAGGCTTTCATGTTGGGGCCAGCGACGAGCACCTGATAGGTGTCGACAGTTTGTGCGAGATCTTTTGGGGCATCATCTGGCTTCAGCTGGCCTTTGAGGACGGCGCTGCGCACAGCCGCTTCGCGGATAGTTCTAGAGGAAACCCATCGAACCAAATATGGCGTTGCGGCGGACTGCTGTGGTTGCGGGGTTGGAGACGGAACTGAGGGCTGGGAGTATTGTCCTCCGCCCCCCATGCCGCGAGTCTGCTGACCTGGACTGGCACTGCTCGGCTCCGCCGGCAGGCTGCCGGAGTCATAGGTTGAAGCCGAAGAGCTGCTGATTTGTACGACTTTAGACCAGGGCGAGTCGTTGAAGATTCTGCGAAGGTCTTTGTCGTCCCACTGCTGATAAGGTTTCGATTTCCATGGGTCGTTAGCGGCCCAAATCAGGGACGCCGCAACCAGAATTGTTACGGCGCAGGAAATTGCTTTGCGAACCATACTTCCTCCATTTTCGGACGGGCATGAATTTGCGAGGCCTTATTTCGACTTAGGCATCGCTTACTGCAGCCCTATTTATTTTGATGCGTTTGGACGCAAGCAAGAGTCGAGGAATCGCTGTATTTACTGGCCGACTCGCCGAGCGGCGAGAGGACTATCAGTGGAACGACGAAGCGATTCAGAGGATACCGATGCGCCCGTCACACGCTCGACACGATACATGGGTTCGACGCGGGATTCGAAGTGAGTGCGCATCAAGAGTTCGCCGACGAGGCCCATCGCGAGCAACTGCACACCGAACAGGCAGAGCATCATGCCAAGAATAAGCAAGGGGCCGTGCTGAACGAACAGCGCGGTGCCAAACAAAACCTTCTCTACAAACAGCACCCCAAGGATTCCGCTACCCAGAATCACGCCAAGCAAGCCCGCTGGACCGAAAAAGTGAAGTGGCCGCGTCATGTAGCGGAGAAGGAATCGTATCGTGAGCAGATCGAAGAAAACTCGGAGAGTTCGCGAAATTCCGTAATGAGATTTCCCACCGGGACGAACGATGTTCTTGATCGGTACTTCGACGATTTTGGCGCCGTTCAGAGCGGCAAGCGCCGGAATAAAACGGTGCATTTCACCGTACAGGCGGATGTCCTTGATGATTTCGCGGCGATAAACCTTGAACGTGGTCCCGAAATCGTGAATATCGACTCCCGACAGCTTGGCCATCATCCAGTTGGCAACTCGCGAAGGCAAACGGCGCATGATGAAGTTGTCGACCCGTTTTTGCCGCCAGCCGCTGACGATATCGCTGCCGCTCGCTTCAAACTCTTCGAGCATCATCGGAATATCATCCGGGTCATGCTGCAAATCGCCGTCCATGGAAATAATAATTTCGCCAGAAGCATAGTCGAAGCCGGCGGCAAGCGCGGTCGTCTGCCCGTAGTTGCGCTTCAGGCGCACGACGGTTACGCGCGGATCGTCAAGAGCGATCTCGTCAAGAATTCGCGGAGTCGCGTCGCTGCTCTGATCGTCTATGTAAACGAACTCGACAGGTTCGAAGCGGCCGGTCATGACACCGCTGAGGCGCGCGTGAAGTTCGCGAATGCTTTCCTGCTCGTCGTGAAACGGGACGACGATCGAATATTTCGGCCGCAGATCTCTAGTTCCCAAGGTTCCTCCAGTCTAGCCGACAGCCCGTCGGTCTGGCTATGCCCTTCGCAGCTAGCTGAATGTATTTTAGTTTAGCTCGCCGTAGGTGATTAAGCGAATGCCGCGTTCCTCGATGGCACTCCTGACGGTAGGTTCGATGAGCGCTTCCATTTCAGCATTACGCTGGTGGAAAAGCCGCGTGTCGATTCTTTCCAACTCAGAGTCGGAGATTCCGGGATGCAACATGATCTCCGTGCTGCCCTCTTGAACAAAGCTAATCATCCGGCGCAGCGCCAGCGGACCCAACCGGCCCGTCATTGCCAGGCCCAAAAAATGGTCCGGCGATCGCAGGCCATATTTTCGCGTCGCAGAGTGAAACAGAGGCGCAACGGCTCGCGCTGCGGCAGCGGCGAGAAGCTCTTTCAAAATCGCGGAGTTCTCGCCTCGGGAAGATTCCCAGGAGTCTTGCAGGTTCTCCATCGGCTTTCGCACCCTTCGAATTCCGAGTTCGCGGGCCACTCGACCGAGGGCCGCCATAACGGCCGGATGAGCGTGGGTGTGCTTGTGAGTGTCGACGTGAGTGGGTTCGATGCCGGCCGCCCGGATTTTTAGGATCTGAGCCCGCAATTCCCTGTCGATCTCCTCTGGACGGATTATTCCGGAAAAAACCCGTGTTACGAAGCTGCCGAGCGATTCGGGGAGGCGGCCATCTTTGGAGGCGAGGGATGAGATCTCTTCGGCCGGGGCAACTGCTCGGCCACCAACGAGTACTAAGTGACAGCCAATTCCGAGGCGCGGGTTCTGTTTTGCAAGCTCGACGGCGTGATCGAAGGCAGGGCCACAGGCCATCAGGGTCGCGCTGGTGAGAACTCCCTCGCGATGTGCTCTGATAATTCCTTCATTTACTCCGCGAGTAAGGCCGAAGTCGTCGGCGTTGAGGATCAATTGTTTCATCTGCGAGCAGCGTGTCTCCGTGGAGACGAAATGATATCACGCAGGTATCGCTGAAAAACTTTGGGAGTACGGGTCGCGCATTATGAGGAGATGTTTTTTCGCGAGAGCAATTCTTGAGCCATATATCCGCAAGGAAGAGGCGCGAATGATGAATGGTTTGTAAAAGTTTTCAACAGTTCTGTTGAAAACGGTGTGGAAAAGGCATCGCTGTGAAGCAAAAGCCGCAGAAAACGTGGGCTTGATGCAGTTTGCACAAGTTGTGTGCAATTCTGTTGTCTTAAGAAAATTTTGGCGCGAGAAATTCTTAGTACCAGTGAGCGGGAGGTTCGAGTTTTATTTCGATCGTCATCGCATCGGAATCGATTTCGTACCACTTGCCGTATGTCTTCCAACCCTTTGCGACGACTTGGATTAGGATTTTTCCGCGAGGAATGTCGGGGACCTTCACTGAGCCGTCTTCATTTGTTTTCAAATTCAATTCGCTGAGTTTGTCCTTGTGAAATAATCCGCCCGCGACGGGAAAGCGCACGTAAACGCTGGCATTGCTAACTGGCTTATCATCAGCGGCGGCGACGTGAATTCGGAGCTTCGTCGTGGTTGGATCGGCCGATTTGGAATCTTTTTTGCTATCACCGGATTTATCTTGAGGCGGTTTCTCTTGGGAACTAGCTTGATTTTGTTGAGATCCCTGAAAAACTGCGAACTTGAGCGTTCTTGCCTGAGCGCTGCATACAGGTGCGCAGAGCAAGAGCAATGCCAAAATGATTCCAAACTGGCACGGCGAAGAAAATATTCTGGCGCTGAAATCGAATCGCATAGGGCGATTCATTTCTACTCCATTCCGGCGATTGCCTCAACAATTCTGTACGTAGACTTCGCCTTCCGGCGACTCGGTGAGGGACAAGAAGCCATTTTGGAGGTGTATCTTTGCGGCCCAGTCATGTCGCCACTCAGACACCCAAGCGTATGATAGCGATGACCGAATATATCCGCTTCATTTTCATTCAGGAGGAAGCATGGGGTTTTCGACCGACGCTATCCATGTGGGCCAAGAGCCCGATCCGCTGACCGGATCGATCGTCGCGCCGATTTATCAGACGTCGACGTACGTGCTCGAAGAGATGGGGAAGGACAAGGGTTACGACTACGCGCGGACGAATCATCCCAACCGAAAAGCGCTTGAGCGAACGGTGGCGAAACTAGAAGGCGGTCACGCGGCGTACGTGTTCACTTCCGGGATGGCAGCGATCGACGCGGTTTTCCGGCTGCGGCGCCCAGGTGAGCACGCCATTCTTTCTCAGGCGGTGTATGGCGGAGTCTTTCGGCTGACGACGAAGCTGCTTGCCGATTTTGGCCTCGAATTCAGTTATGTGGACACTTCATGTCTGGAAAACATCGAAGCAGCGATCAAGCCGAACACGCGGATGATTTACGTCGAAACGCCAACGAATCCGACGATGATTGTAACGGATCTGGCGGCGGTGGGCCGAATCTGCAAGGCGCGGAATCTTACGTTTGTAGTCGACAATACTTTTCTGAGCCCTTACCTTCAGCGGCCGATCGAACTCGGGGCGGACATTGTCGTCCATTCCATGACGAAATATTTAAACGGGCACAGCGACTGCACGGGGGGCGCGGCGATCCTAACCCGTGCCGAAGACGCGGAGAAAGTCTATTTCATCCAACGGTCGGCAGGCGCAGGACTCGCGCCGATGGATTGCTTCCTCGTCTCGCGCGGGATCAAGACGCTCGCTGTGCGGATGGACCGTCACAACTCGAATGGCATGGCGGTGGCGAAATTTCTTGAGTCGCATCCAAAGGTGAAGCGGGTGATTTATCCGGGGCTTACTTCGCATGCTCAATACGAGATCGCAAAGCGGCAGCAGCGTGGCTTTGGCGGGATGCTGTCGTTCGATCTTGGCTCGCTTGAGGCCGCTAAGAAGCTGTTGAATCATGTCCGAATCTGCTCGCTGGCGGAGAGCCTGGGAGGCGTTGAAACTCTGATTTCACATCCCGCGCTCATGACGCACGCATCAGTGCCGCCGGAGATACAGAAGGAGATCGGAATCACGCAAGGGCTCGTGCGACTATCGGTCGGAATTGAGGACGTGGAAGATTTGATTGCAGACCTGGATCAGGCGCTAGCAAGAGTCTAAGCAGGAACAATCATTGCAACGGTGGCCGCACCGCGATAGGTTAGGCTTCGGTCGCCTGCTGAGCGACTCCTTTCGATTGCATCACGCTGTGTCCATTTTCTGTGAACGAGGCTGGAATGAGCGATCGTAACGATCCCATCGAACTTAACGGTGGTGTGGCGGTAATTACCGGAGCGGGTTCGGGCATTGGCCGAGCACTGGCGCATCGGTTGGCGCGCGAGAAAATGTCTCTGGCGCTCGCGGACGTGGATTCTGCCGGTCTGACTGAGACGATTGAACAGCTTGGCGGAGCGAGCGCTGCGCTCTCCTGCCATCTCGTGGATGTTGCGGATCGGGGGCGCGTGGAGCGGTTTGCCGCGGAGGTGATGGAACGGCACGGACGCGTGACGCTGCTGATGAACATTGCCGGCGTGGCGATGCACGGAACGTTTGAACAGCTGACGATCGAAGAGTTCGATTGGCTAATGAAGATTAATTTTTACGGTGTGCTATATGGCGTAGCGAGTTTTCTTCCCATTCTGCGGAGGCAGCCGCGGGCGCACATTGTGAACATGTCCAGCATTTACGGAATCATCGCACCCGCGGGACAGACAGCCTACTGCGCCAGCAAATTCGCGGTGCGCGGATTTACCGAGGCACTGATGCATGAGCTGGACGGGAGTTCCGTGAGCATATCTTGCGTCCACCCGGGGGGCATCCGCACACCGATTGCGAAGCGCGCTCGTGTGAGCGCGAAATCCGATCCAAAAACTCGACACGTGACGCTCGCGATGTTTGACGTCGTAGCCGTGATGCCGCCGGAAAAAGCAGCTGATCGGATTGTGGAGGGGGTTCAGGCAAACGAGCCACGGATTCTCGTCGGTGGCGATGCTGTCCGATTGGATCGTATGCAACGCTTGATGCCGATTAAATATTGGGATTTTCTCGTGCGTCGCAGCCGGAAATTGATGCGAACTATCGGCCAGCGGCGAGCGAACAGTGCGTAGGCTTGATGCGCTAACCCTTTTTTCGCGAGGCGACAGATTCCGCCAGCCAGGAAAGATAGCTGGGCGAACCGACTGCGATGGGCAGCGCGATAATTTCAGGAACTTCGTAGCTGTGAAGATGCTTGATTTCGGCCTGGAGCTCGGGGAACCGGCGGCGCGAGGTTTTTATCACGAGCAAAACTTCCCTTGCTGATTCGATTTTGTCCTTCCAGCGATAAATCGACCGTACCGGACTTCGCAGAATGTTGCCGCAGGCAGCGAGCCGCGCCTGGACGAGCCTGAGGGCGATGCGCTCCGCTTCTTTTACCGAACGGCACGTAACGAGCACAACCAGTTTGTCTGTCATTAGTCAGCCATCTCGTCTGCTTTGCGCACAGCTGCCGCAAACTTACTCTTGCGAATCGCGTATTGCATTCACCTCGCTTGCAAGCCAAGATACAATACGTTTTTATGACGACCCAAGCGATCCATTTCGGGACTTCAGGCTGGCGTGGCGTGATGGCCGAGGACTTTACGTTTGGCGGCGTGCGCCGAGCAGCGGCAGCGATTGCGGGGCACGTCCTTTCGCTGAAGAAGTCTCCGACGCTAATCGTCGGCTACGACACGCGCTTCTTCTCTGAGGATTTCGCTCGGACTGCCGCAAGCGTCCTACAGGCACACGGTTGCAAAATTCTTTTCTGCAATGAATTTACACCGACTCCGACGATTGCTCACGCGATTCTCTACGGAAAACTGGACGGCGGCGTGAACATCACCGCGAGCCACAATCCCGCTGAGTACAACGGATTGAAATTTTCAGGGCCTGATGGCGGTCCCGCGCTGCCAGAGATCACGAAGGACATCGAGAAGCGCGCCGCAGCTCTCGGGGAGCAGCCAGGCTCGATGCTCGACGTCGAGGACGACTTCCCGCGAATCAATCCTCGCGAGCCGTATTTTGCGCAACTCGAAAAGCTGGTTCGCTTCGAGGTGATCAAGAAAGCGAAGGGCAGCTTTGTTTGTGATGCGCTGCACGGCTGCGGTGCAGGATGGCTCGACGGAATACTCGGAAGCCACGGTGTCAACCTTACGGCGATTCGAAAATCGCGCGACGTGCTGTTTGATGGCAGCGGCCCTGATCCATCGGAAGACCATCTCGCGCCACTGAAGAAAGCGGTGATTGAAAAGAAAGCGCTCGCGGGCCTGGCGACGGATGGCGATGCGGATCGATTCGGAATTCTCGATCGGGATGGTTGGTTCGTTTCACCCAATCACATTCTCGGCCTGGTATTTGATTACTTGCTCGAGACGCGTGGATATAAGCTAGGCGCGTCCCGAAGCGTGGCCACGACGCATCTGCTCGATGCGGTTGCGAAACTACATGGCGTTCCATTGTACGAAACTCCTGTTGGCTTCAAGTATGTGGGTCCGCTTCTGCGCGACGACAAGATTGCAATCGGCGGAGAAGAAAGCGCAGGAATGACAATACGCGGCCACCTCCCGGAGAAAGATGGGATTCTCGCTGGCCTGCTGGTAGCCGAAATGATTGGAGCGCGGCAGACGTCGCTCAGGGATCAGCTTCGCGATCTATTTCGGCGGGTAGGCCAGGAGTTCTGGCCGATTCGGGTGAATCTGCATCTTGCGCCGGATGTTCAGGCGCGGCTTGTCGAGCGGTTGAAAGAAACCTTCACGGAATTTGCGGGGCGTCACGTAGCCAAAGAGAATCGTCTCGATGGGATGAAATTGATTTTTGACGACGGCTCGTGGGTGCTCATGCGGCCTTCGGGCACGGAGCCCGTGGTGCGAATTTATTCGGAAGCTTCTTCCGTGGCTGCTTCTGAAAAACTTGCTGAGGAGGCTCGCGCGTGGATCGGAAACTAGTCCGCAAGAAAAGCGCGAAAAGAGTATCGCCGGGGCAGGATGCGAAGACATCTCGGATACGTTTTGGCGAGCAGATGCGCGAATTTTTGCACCGGAATATGAACTGGTTTCTTGTGGTGGGCTTTGCTTTACTGCTTCTGCAGGATATTTTCGGCACGCACGGTGTGCTGGCGATGCGCCGCACTCAGTTACAAGCGAAGGAAGTGCAGCAAGAAATCGAGCGGCTCAATGAGGAAAATCGAAAACTGCAGAATCGCGTGCAGCATCTTAAGTCCGATCCCGCAACTCTCGAAGGCATCGCTCGGGACGAAATGCATTTGAAGCGCCCCGGCGAATACGTGTTTCCGATCCAGCCGAAAGCGAGCCCTTCGACCACCCCGCAACCCTTAGAAACACCGAAGCCCTAGCTCTCCGTCGCAGGTTTCGCCGCACGAAAATTACGTATCCGGTCAAGAATTTCAGCACCGCGTCCTTTGTATCGCGTGCGCGCAATCGACAGCAAGACCATCGCCGTGAATATAATGCCTAAGCCTAACGTCGCCATCGGAATCGTCTGGGCGCGCTTCGTTAGAATCGAAAATCGTCCGTACACAAATTCAATATGCACCCAATAGACGAGCAACGAAGTTTGGCCGATCTGGATTAGCGGACTGAAACCCCACTGCCCCGCTCCCCAGCGGCACCACGCATATGCCAGGAAAACAATGATCATGAGAACTCCAACGCGCGCCAGGAAGAAGTTCGGGCTCGTGTGCCAGTAATCGTAAACGGCGTAGAATTGACCCGGCCGCGCGTCGAGCCAAGTTGAAAAATAGAAGAGCCCAAGACCGGCAGCACCCACTATAGCCGTAAGTTTCGCTAGGTTCTCCTTCGCCCAATCGCTAAACAGCAAAAACCCGAGCGCAAGGCCAGCGAACGCAAATGCTGTCCAGGGAAAAATTGGAAAGAGCCAGGGCTGAGGCTTGTCGTAGATGTGAACGCCGTTGATGTACGACTCGAAGTACCAAGGCAACCACAGGATTCGCCAGGTGGTCCAAAGGGGCGGGGTCGCGAGCGCGATTCCGAGCGCGATAAATACCGCAAGAATTGCATTTGCCGCACGTGTTCTTGTAAGTCGCGAGACGATTCCCATGAAGATCATCGAGAGACCAATCGCGTTCAGGATGTCCACTCGTAGCAAGTCGGTCCAAGGGGACCAAGGCCGGCCGAGAATGAATTCTTGAACGCGAAACAGCAGACCGAGCGCATAGATTTCCGCGCCGCGGCGTATCGTGGTGAGCGCGATTTCGTTTGCAGAGACGCCCTTGCTTCGCATGCGGTCGGTGACGAGCGCGAACGAAACTCCGGCAAGAAACAGGAAAAGCGGCGCGGGCAGTGTTCCTCCGAGTTGAGACCATTTAATGAATGAGCCTTCACGCGCGGCGCCGCCGAGCCACGAATCGTAGCAATGCGTTTGGAACATCAAAAGGCAGGCGAGCCCGCGCATCCAGTCGATGTAGGCGAGGCGTTGCTGTTTTCCGGGGTCTGCCATCAGTCGAATCGCGCCACAGAATCGCCGAGGCCGAACTGCAAAGCAAGTTTTTCCCGGAGCGCGTGCACGCTCCAGTAAAATCCTCGGTGTGACGGCAAAGTCGAAATCATGGCAGATGAGCCTGCCTGTCGCCGTGGCGATCTGGGCCGTAATTGTGTCGCTTGCGGCACTTGCTGGAATTCATCTCGGCTATTCCGGACCGCGATTCGCGATTGCACTGGGGTTAGCGGCATCGCTTTTTGCCTTTGAATTCTTTCTCGCCGCGCCGAATGTACTCGGCACAGTACAGAGTATCCTCGGGCAAAGAGGCGGTGTACTGGCGGCGCTGGTGCCGCTTTTCACGCTGCTGATTTATTCCGCTGGAGTGGGCGGCAACTGGAAGTACACCCTGATCGGTGCGGCTTACGCGGTGCTGCCGGCGCTGCTGCTCGCCGCGAGCACCGGACGATCAGGCGTTATCTGGGCGGATTACGCCGCTGCTGTGATCATTTGGCTGCCCGTCGAGTTTCGCTGGATGTACCAGCTTTTTCCGTTTCCCCCACAGCTGACGCACACTTTAACAATCCTTTTGGCGCTCACCACGGGCGTTGCGGCGTTTGTCGTGTTGCGCCGGCTCGAAGGCATTGGCTACGCCATCGAGTGGGTACGTGGGACAGGCTGGATTGTGGTCGGGCATTTTCTGCTGTTTGCGGCGATCGCAGTTCCGCTCGGGATTGCCATCGGGTTTATTGCGTACGGCCCCTCAATGGCGCGACTGCGATCGTTGCCGGTAGCTGTGATCGGAATCACATTCTTTACGGCGTGGCCGGAAGAATTTCTATTTCGCGGAATCTTGCAGAATCTTTTCTCGCGCACACTGAAGAGTCAGTGGTTAGGCCTCGCGGTCGCGTCGATTGTTTTCGGCTTGTCGCACATTCTTCATGCGCCATTTCCGAACTGGAAATACGTGATTCTTGCGACGATCGCGGGACTGTTCTACGGACATGCGTGGATGAAAAGCGGCTCGTTGCTACCGGGCGCGCTCGTACACGCGCTCGTAGATATTTCCTGGCACCTGCTGTTTCGTTGATCCTATCGAACGACCCCTGCGAGCGGGCTTGATGCGGTCGCGTAAAGCTTTTTCTCGATGCGGCCAGCGAGAAATGCTTTGCGGCCGGCCTCGACTGCGGCGCCCATCGCCTCCGCCATCAGTATGGAATCCTGCGCGCCGGCGATCGCCGTGTTCATCAAAACGCCGTCTGCACCCAATTCCATCGCGAGCGCAGCGTCTGAAGCCGTGCCAACACCTGCATCGACGATCAACGGCACCTCAGTGATGCGTTCGCGCAAAATTCGGAGGTTCGTCGTGTTCTGAATTCCCATACCGGAGCCAATGGGCGCGCCAAGCGGCATGACGGCCGAAGCGCCCGCGTCGATCAATTTGCGCGCCACGATGAGATCGTCGTTCGTGTAGGGCAGAACGACGAAACCTTCTTTGACAAGCGTCTTGGTGGCGCTGATGAGCGCTTCCGTATCGGGGAAAAGTGTTTGCTCATCACCGATCACTTCGAGCTTTACCCACTCGGATAGTCCAACTTCTCGGCCGAGGCGAGCGGTGCGGACGGCTTCGTCTGCTGTGTAACAACCGGCGGTGTTCGGAAGGATGAAAAAATTCTTGCGGTCGATATAGTCGAGCAGCGATTCTTTCGTGCGATCGCTCAGATTAACCCGCCGGACGGCGACGGTGACCATGTCTGCACCGGAAGCCTGGTGAGCGCGCGCCATTTCCTGAAAGCTGCGATATTTCCCTGTACCAACGATAAGGCGCGAATGAAACTGGCGCCCGGCGATTGTGAGTTGATCGGTCATTTCTTTTCTTCCCCGCGCATATTGTACTCCGACGATAGTGGTCGACGCACGCGCCGTGCGCTGCGCAGGACGCAGATGGCCAGCTTTGTTAGGCCAAGTGATGCGGGCGCGGTTCTTCCACATCGGCGTAGAGACGAGCGATCACGTCGTGGTAACGCTGCTCGATCACGCGGCGCTTCATTTTCATTGTGTAAGTTAGTTCGCCGCCGGCATAGGTGAAGTCTTGCTCGAGCAGCGCGAAGCGCTTTGGCTTTTCATACTGTGCGAGCGGCGCGGTGAGGCGCTCGATTTCGTGCGATAAAAGGTCGCGTATCCATGGATCGCCAGTCATTTGCGTGGGCGTGGCAAAATCGTGGCCGGCCTTTCGAGCGGCGGCTTCGATATTCGCGAAATTCGCTACGATGAGAACCGACACGAACTTTCGAGTGTCGCCGACCACGATCGCGTTCGTGATGTAGGGTGACGTTTTGAGTGTGTTTTCAATTGGTGCCGGGGCGATGAACTTTCCCGCAGCTGTTTTCAGCAGCTCCTTCTTGCGATCGGTGATGATTAGGTAACCGTCTTCGTCGAGCCGGCCGATGTCGCCGGTGCGAAACCATCCGTCGGAAGTGAATACCTCGCGGGTTGCTTCGGGCTTGTGGTAGTAGCCCTGCATGACGTTGGGGCCTTTAACTAAAATTTCTCCATCTTCCGCGATTTTTACCTGAACGTTCGGAATCGGTCGGCCAACGGTTCCGATTTTGTTTGCGGTCGGAGTATTGGCGGTGACGACTGGCGAGGTCTCGGTGAGTCCGTAGCCTTGATGAATTGTGATACCCACCGACCAGAAAAATTCTGCAAGCTCGGGCGCAAGTGGCGCGCCACCAGCGGAAAATCTCTGCGAGCCACCACCCAGACCTTCGCGAATCTTCGAGTAAACGAGAGCGTCTGCGACGCGCCACCGGACTTTCAAACCTGACGAAGCAGTCTTTCCATAGGCGCGCCACGGAACGGATTCTTCAGCCACGCGTAGCGCCCAATCGAAAATGTTTCGCTTGATGCCCGATTCGCGGTGGCCTTTCTCGAGGACGTTGGCGTAAATCTTTTCGAAGAACCTCGGGACAGCGGCAGCAAGCGTTGGATGCACCTCGAGCAGCGCCTGCGGGACATCTTCAATACGCTCGAGATAGGCGATTGCCACTCCGTTGCAAATGTAACTATACGCGGCGGTGCGCTCGTACACATGCGCAAGCGGCAAGAATTCAAGCGCAACGTCGGAGGGCAATAGGTGGTGGCCGGCTGCGCTGTCGATGGAATTTGAGCTGAGATTTGAGTGCGCGAGCATGACGCCCTTGGGCTCGCCCGTCGTGCCCGAGGTGTAGATGATGGTAGCGAGTTGATCGCCCGTGATCTTCGCTGCACGACGGCGATACTCGGCAACGTCGGCATCCGTGGTTGACGCAATCAGAGCTTCGTATCGGAGGATATCGCCGTCTAGTTCGGAATCCACCGCGGCGGAGATCACATGTTCAAGGGCCGGAATTCGGCTGCGACATTCGGAGATTTTTTTTGCCTGCAATGCGCCTGCCGTAAATACAACACGGGCACCGGAGTCATTGAGGATGTAGATGAGACGGTCGTGCGACTCATTGAAATATATCGGCACATTGACGGCACCGAGTCCCTGAATCGCAAAATCCGCGGTGTGCCATTCCGGGCAGTTGGGCGCAAAAAGCCCTACGCGATCGCCCGATACGACGCCAAGTTCAGACAGGGCCTTCGAAAGACCTGCGACTCGGCGAAGCATTTCTTGCGCCGATATGGATTGCCAGCCAGCGGGAGTGCGATACATCTGCGCGCGCGGGTTCGCGAAGCGGTCGATGGCATCGAGGAAGAATTTTGTGAGGGCCGGATACTCGCTCGCCATTTCTTAGACTCTAGCGTATGGACTCGCGGCGCGCAACGCGGCGCTACTAACCCGTGCCTTGGTGAGATAAGATGCCGGCTGAGGGAATTTTTATGGCGAAGCTTTCAACCGAGGAATCAATCGGTTATCAACCGATGCGCGCCGCGCGCGGTACACAAATTTCGTGCAAAGGATGGCAGCAAGAAGCCGCGTTGCGGATGCTGATGAATAACCTTGATCCAGAAGTTGCTGAGAAACCGGAGGAGCTGATCGTTTATGGCGGACGCGGGAAAGCGGCGCGTAATTGGAACTGTTTCCAGGCGATCGTCGAATCGCTGAAGTCGCTCGATGGGGACGAAACGCTACTGGTGCAGTCCGGCAAACCGGTGGGAATTTTTCGCACGCACTCCTATGCTCCGCGCGTGCTGATCGCCAATTCGAATCTGGTGGGACATTGGAGCGACTGGAAGCATTTCGACGAACTAGATCGCGCGGGCCTGATGATGTACGGGCAGATGACCGCCGGGAGTTGGATTTACATCGGATCGCAGGGCATTCTTCAGGGCACGTATGAGACGTTTGCGGCTGCTGGCCGAAAGCATTTTCATACTGCGCACCTCGCCGGAAAACTCGTCGCGAGCGGCGGCATGGGGGGAATGGGTGGCGCGCAGCCGTTGGCGGCGACGCTGAATGGCGCAGCGTTTCTGGGAATTGACGTGGATCCCGAGCGCATTAAGCGTCGTGTGAAGAGCGGCTACTGCGATGTGATGGTGAACGATCTCGATGAAGCGTTGCGCATCCTGAAGAACGCGGTGCGAAAGCGCGAGGCGACATCGGTCGGGCTGGTAGGAAACTGTGCCGATGTGATTCCTGAGCTGGCGCGGCGCGGGGTAGTTCCCGATTTGCTCACGGACCAGACAAGCGCGCACGATCCGATAGGGGGCTATATCCCGCAGGGGCTTGATGTAGCACAGGCGGCGGATCTTAGGCAGCGGGATCCGGACACCTACCGCAAGCGCTCGCTCGAATCGATGGCCAAGCACGTGGAGGGAATGCTCGCGCTGCAAAAACTGGGCGCGGTGACGTTCGATTACGGCAACAACATTCGAACCTTTGCTTACGAGCAAGGCGTCAAGAACGCTTACGACTTTCCCGGATTTGTCCCGGCTTATATTCGGCCGCTTTTTTGCGAAGGACGAGGGCCGTTTCGTTGGGCGGCGCTTTCCGGAGAGCCTTCAGACATCCACCGAACCGATCAGCTCGTGCTGGAAATGTTTCCCCACGATGAGATCCTCTCGCGCTGGATCAAGCTCGCGCAGAAACGCGTGAAATTTCAGGGACTCCCTGCGCGAATCTGCTGGCTGGGATACGGCGAGCGCGACAAGTTCGGGCTGGCGCTGAATGATCTGGTCGCGCGAGGCGAACTAAAGGCGCCGATCGTGATTGGACGCGACCATTTGGATTGCGGCTCAGTTGCGTCGCCATTCCGCGAGACGGAAAAAATGCTCGACGGTTCAGATGCAGTGGCCGACTGGGCGCTTTTAAACGCAATGCTGAATACGGCGAGTGGGGCGAGCTGGGTTTCGATTCACAACGGCGGAGGCGTCGGCATCGGCTATTCGCAGCATGCAGGGCAAGTGACAGTGGCGGATGGAACGAAAGAGATGGCTTCCCGCATCGAGCGCGTTCTGACGAATGACCCAGGTATTGGCATCGCTAGACATGCGGATGCCGGGTATCCGGAAGCCATCGAATTTGCAAGGAAATCGGGCGTGAAGATCCCGATGGCTTAAGCGTACAGATCTTCGCCGCGCGAACTCACAGGAGACGACAGTGATCGTCATCACAGGCGCCACAGGAAACACCGGAAAACCAGCAACGGAAGCACTGCTCGCTGGTGGAGCAACAGTTCGCGTCATTGGACGGGATGGGAAAAAGCTTGAGCTCTTCGTGCAGAAGGGCGCGGAGGCATTCGTCGGTGACGTGGAAGATGTTCACGCCATGACTAAGGCATTTGAAGGCGCGGCGGCTGTGTATCTCATGATCCCACCTGCACAGGTGGAGGACTTCGGCGAGCATCAGGAACGCGTGACGGACGCGTACGCAACCGCAGTTGAAAAGGCGCGCGTTCCGTTCGTCGTGACACTCAGCAGCATGGGTGCGCAACACGCCGAAAAGGTTGGACCCATCGCGGGACTGCACAACATGGAAGAAAAGTTAAATCAAATCAGCGGGCTGAACGTGCTGCATCTGCGGCCGACGATGTTTATGGAAAATCTCCTGATGAGCATCCCGCCGCTGCGATCGATGGGAGTTCTTCCCGGCGCGGCACCTGGAGATGCTCCGCTGCCCTGGATCGCTTCGACGGACATCGGTGTTTATGCCGCCGGCCGTCTTCGTGCGCGAGATTTCATTGGAAAGTCCACGCAGGAACTTATGGGTCCAGGGGAAGTAAGTATGAAAGAAGTTGCATCGACAATAGGAAAAGCGATCGGAAAGCCGAGCCTTGGCTACATGCAGGTGCCGCTCACGATGCTTGAGGCGGCGCTTACGCAAATGGGAATGTCGAAAAAAATGGCCGCCCTGATGGTCGAGATGATGAAGGCCGGGAACGATGGCATGCTACATCCGCAGGAACCGCGCTCGCGGAAGAATACGACTTCGACGACGATGGAGTCGTTCGTGGCCGATGTATTCGGGCCTGCCTATGCTGCGAAAGCCGCAGGAGCCTGACGCCCAGACTCGTCGCTCAATCACGCACCTAGTAGTTTTTGTCCCAAGAAACGTTAGAATCTAGCTCTTCCGTGCCTGACTGGCTGATTACCGGCTGCTCTCAGCTTCTGACGCTTCGCGGCGCTGTACCCCGGCGCGGTCGCGCGCTTACCGAGCTCGGAATCATTCGAGACGGGGCTCTCCTCGTGCACGACGATCGCATTGTCGCAGTGGGGACGCGCCGCCGCATCGAAGGCTCGCGGAAATCGCGCCGCGCCGAAAACCTCGATCTCGCGGGTCGCGTCGTCTTGCCGGGTTTTGTCGATTCGCATACTCATCTGATCTTTCCCGCGAGCCGCGCGTCCGAGTATGAACAACGAATTTCGGGAGCCACCTACGAGGAGATTGCGGGGAAAGGCGGCGGAATCCGTTCCAGCGTGCAAGCCCTTCGGCGGGCGTCGGCGAAAGAACTCAAAGTGCGAGCGATGGTCGCGTTGCAACGGTTCGCAGCGTATGGAACCACGACGATTGAAGCAAAGAGCGGCTATGGCCTTGACTGGAAGAGCGAGTCGAAAATCCTGAATATTCTTTACGAGCTTCATCAGGAGCAGCCGATTGATATCGCTGCAACTTTCCTCGGCGCGCATGTGGTGCCTCCAGAATACAAAGGCCGAGCAGACGCGTATGTGAGTCTTCTGACGAGGAAATGGATTCCGAATGTCGCGATGGCGGGTCTTGCCGAATTCTGCGATGTTTTCTGCGACCGAGGCTCATTTACAGTACCGCAGGCGCGCAAGATTCTGACGGCTGGGCGTGCCTGCGGCCTAGTCCCGCGCCTGCATGCCGAACAGCTTGCGCACACGGGTGCAGCGCGACTGGCGATCGAAACGCAAGCAGCCAGCGCTGACCATCTTGAAAAGATCGACGATAAGGATATCCGCGCCCTCGCGCTTTCGAATGTCGTTTGCACTTTGCTTCCCGGATGCTGCTTCCACTTGGGGCTCAATCATTACGCACCGGCGCGCAAACTGATTGAAGCCGGGGCTATCGTTGGCCTCGCAACCGATTTTAATCCCGGCACGAGTCCAACAGTGAGCATGCCGATGATCCTTTCGCTCGGTTGCACGCAGATGCGCATGACTCCCGCCGAGGCAATATCCGCCGCGACAATCAATCCGGCGTACTCGCTTCGCCAGCACGATCGCGTGGGCTCACTTGAGGTTGGCAAGTATGCGGACTTCGCGGCGTTTGACGTGGCCGATTACCGGGAAATTCCGTATTATTTTGGTGTGAACCTTTGCAGCTCGACGATGAAGCGCGGAACCATCATCCATTCAAACAACTGAAATTCTATGAAACGACTCGTCGAGTGTGTGCCGAATTTTTCCGAAGGCCGTGATACGGCGAAAATCGACGCAATCATCGTCGCGATGCGCGAAGTTCCGGGTGTGTTCCTCCTCGACCGCGAAAGTGACGTCGACCACAATCGCAGCGTCGTAACCCTAGCGGGAGAACCGGAAGCGGTCGCGGAAGCGGCTCTTCGCGGCGTAGGAAAAGCTGCGGAGCTGATCGATCTTACGAAACATTCAGGAGCGCACCCGCGAATGGGCGCCACGGATGTGGTGCCATTCATTCCCATCGAAGGCGTGACGATTGAAGATTGCGTCGTGCTCGCTAAAAAAGTGGGACGCGAAATCTGGGAACGCTATCGTATCCCGGTCTATTTTTATGAAGCGGCAGCCCAACGGCCCGAACGCACGAACCTTGAGAGTATTCGGAAGGGGCAGTTCGAGGGACTGCGTGAGGAAGTCCTTCGCAATCCGGACCGAGCTCCCGACGTGGGTGAGCCTCGATTGCACCCAACTGCCGGTGCGACGGTGGTAGGCGCGAGAAAATTTCTGATTGCGTACAACATCAACCTAAACACTCCCGATATTGAGATCGCCAAACGTATTGGAAAGAATATTCGTTTCTCTAATGGCGGGTTACGTTACGTAAAGGCTATGGGCGTAGACCTTCGGGCGCGAAATCTTGCGCAAGTCTCGATCAACATGACTGATTTCGAGCAGACGCCGCTTCATCGCGTGTTCGAAATGGTGAAGCGAGAAGCGGAGCGCTATGGCGTATCGATCGCCGGAAGCGAGATTGTGGGGCTGATACCAAAGCGCGCGATCGAACTGACTGCTGACTTTTATCTGCAACTCGAAAACTTTTCACCCGCGCAGGTGTTAGAGAACAGGCTCGAAGCCTCGCTTGGCGGAGCGGCTTCGGAAGGTCCAGGACGCCTTGCGGCCATGGCACAGCCGTTCCTCGATGCGGTGGCGCAGCCAACGGCAGCGCCGGGCGGCGGCTCTGTATCAGCGCTTGCGGGTGCATTGGGAGCCAGCCTGGGTCAGATGGTCGCGGGGCTTTCGCGCAAGAAAAAATCGCAAGCAGCGTTCGTCGAACAACTCAGTGAAGCTGTGTCAGAGTTCCATGCGGCAGGGCAGGAGTTGGCGACAGCTATCGATCGCGACGCGTCATCTTTTGAGTCCGTAATCGCGGCTTACAAGCTGCCGCAAGGCACACCCGACGAGCAGCGCAAGCGTGACGACGCCATACAACGTTCTTTGTGGGGGGCCGCTGAGGTTCCGCTGGAAGTCGCGCGTAAAGCTGTTGACGTATTCGAACGTCTGGGGCAACTGGAATCGATATCGAGCGCGTCTATGTTGTCAGACCTACGTGTCGGGCGATTGATGGCTTCCGCAGCGGTTCGAGGCGCTCTCGAAAATGTGGCCATCAATCTTGAGTCAATTGCGGACGCCAACTTTGCAGAGCGTCTGCGATCCGAATCGGCAACTCTTCTAGCCCGCGTAACTGAAGGCGCCGCTGTGCTTGGTCGATAGCGCTGAATGGGTAAGAAAACTGAGGATAAAAAAGTGAGACAGCCTAGCATCCGCTTGACCGCATTTGCAGTACTTGCACTAACAGCAATACTTGCATCGCTCGCTGCAATTCCATCTCCCAGCGCGGCAGGGTCGCTGAGCACCGGAGTCATCGGCCTGTTTCCCAAACAAGTCGGAGAGTTTGCCTACGCCGACCTGAAAACGGCCCGAAAGTACCCCTGGTTTCCCAAGTTGCGCGAACAGCTCCTGCCCAGCAAGTTCCGCCAGTTCGAGCAGTTCCTCACTTCGGCTGGAGTAGATCCGAACTCACAGGTGGAAGAGCTCGCATGGGGCGGGCTGCCCGTTTCGAAGACCGGCGGGGAGGATGTGGTCGGCGTAGCTCTGGGACCGTTCGATCCGTCATCCACAGAGGCGCAATTCAAAGCGAAGAAGCTGCCGTCCGTTGAGTACCACGGGTATCACCTCTGGGCGTATGGCAGCGGAAGCGGCGAAGGCGACATACTGTTTACATTTCTTGACAGCAACACCGCGGCCTTCGGCCACCGGTCGGCGCTCGAGCAGCTCATCGAAGTCCGAACGGGTGCGGCTGAGAGCTTATTGACGAACGATCAGATATTTCCGCTCATTAACGAAGTGAACGGAAGTGGCCTCGTGTGGGGCGTATTAGATAAGAACTATACGCACCTGGCGATGCAGCAGCTGCTACCCGAGACCAGCCAGTTCCCTCAGGCGGCCGCCATCGTCGATCGGCTGAAAGCCATGACGATCAGCGTGGCTGCGGATAGCGGCGTGAATGCGAAGTTTCAGGCGGTGTGCAGTTCCACTGATGATGCCAACCTGCTCGGGGCGGCGTTCCAGGCGGGCTTGATGTACAAGCGCTATCAGGAAGCGCAGGCGAATCCTGACTTCGCGAAAGTGCTCGATGGCGTGACTGTGGTGCCGGCCGGTGACCGCCTGAAAATCGAAGCCCCGGTGAGTGAAGCACAACTCGGTTCGCTGATTAATACCAGAATATTCGCCGTTCCGATGTGAAATGGGCGGGACGAACTAGCTTCCGGCGAATCAGCCTAGACCCTGGCCTTCCGTTCGTCTCGATACTTGATCAGCGTCATCCGCGAACGACCTTCGTGAGTTTCATACTGCACTCGGTCCACTCGTGTATCCTGCAGCGAAGCGCTCATTTTCCCTGCTACGCGGTCTTTGGGCCCCCCTGCAAATGAGTCGAGCCCTGCCGTCGGCTTGGATTCGCCCGAGTGCTCGATCGTTACTTGCACTCGATCCGGAAAATCTTCGATCACCATTCGGAGAGCACGATTCGCGCTGTTATCGTTTCCAAGTAGAGGAAAGGTCTTGCGACAGGCGTCCATCGCGGCCTCGGCGAAGTCCTGTTGAGCCTCGCGCGGAAGGCCCGCGCGATGCGCGGAGTGCGACACAATTGCGCCAACGGCGGAGATAAGCCGCGGATCGTCGTGTACCTTCAGCTCAGTTCGGGACGGGTCAGTGGTCACTGTTCTCCACAACGCGAACGTCGCATGCCTCGCGGCAGTCCGGACAATAATACAATCCATCGACGCAAAGTCGAATGTTGTGTTGCGACTGGCAGAAACAGCAGAATTTTTCGCAAGTGCACTGCGTTTCCGGTTTGTCGCACTGCGAGCAGAGGACTGTCACAGGATCGCAATCTCCGCCAACGCCAAGCCGTATGCTTCGAACGATTAATACTAGGCTAGTCGCGAATGGGCGACAAGCAGCTTCGCTCAAACGATTGCCGAGAACGGGACGGGGCACGTATATTTTCATACAATTCTTGCGCAAGTGAGGGGTGAGCGCCATTTCTTGACACTTCGAAATACGCGTGCTACGTTGATTTTCTTGTCTCTACGATGAGAAATCCCCTGTGACGATACCGGCCACCGCTGAACTGCGCAAGACAGCTCTGAATTCTCGTCATCGCCAACTGGGCGCAAAAATGGTGAACTTCGGCGGCTGGGAAATGCCGCTCGAATATTCGGGAATTCTCGCTGAACATGAAGCAGTTCGGACGCGGGCCGGCTTGTTCGACGTGAGTCACATGGGCGAAATCGAAATTCGTGGGGCCCAAGCTCTCGATCTTGTCCAGCAAGTGAGCTGTAATAATGCGGCGAAACTGGTCGTTGGACAGGCGCACTACTCGGGACTGATGACCGAGCGCGGTACTTTCGCCGACGATCTGCTCGTTCACAAGATCTCAGACTCACACTATTTGCTGTGCGTCAACGCGGCCAATCAGGATCACGACTTCGAAAACGTTAGGGCGAATAACAGATTCGACGCGAAGGTCGAGAATGCCGGGCCGCGATACTCACAGCTTGCGATACAGGGGCCCAAGGCGAAGGAAATTCTTCAGCACCTCACGACCGTTTCGCTCGATTCGATTCGCTACTATCATTTCGCATTTGGCCAGGTTGGCGGCATTGACTGCCTGATCGCCCGCACCGGATATACCGGCGAAGATGGCTTCGAGATCTACTTTGATCCGGGGTATTCGGAAAAGCTTTGGGACGAGCTGATGAAAGCGGGCGAACCGGCCGGCCTGCTGCCCTGCGGACTTGGAGCCCGAAACACCCTGCGTCTCGAGGCCGGCATGTGCCTTTACGGCCATGAAATCGACGAAACCACCACGCCGCTTGAAGCAGGCCTCGGCTGGATCTGCAAGCTCGATAAGGGGCCCTTTCTCGGCAGCAATGTGCTGAACGAGCAGAAGCGGTGCGGTATCGACCGGCGGCTGGTGGGGTTCGAGATGCTCGACAAGCGAATCGGCCGGGACGGTTATCCTGTTTTGATTGATGGACGCGAAGCAGGACGCGTCACGAGCGGCGGCCCAGCGCCGTTTCTCAAGAAAAACATAGGCATGGCCTATGTTCCGTCCACCGCGGGCGCGCCTGGAACGCAGCTTGAAATCAGCATCCGTGGGCAAGCAGCGCCGGCACGAATCGTGCCGCTGCCGTTTTATAAGCGACCTCACTGACTTGACAGCATCGAATCTCGCAGCGACCAGGGGGCGGAATGTACCCGAAAGACTACCGCTACACGAAAGAGCATGAGTGGATCAAGATGGACGGCGCGGCCGGGACAATCGGAATCACCGATTACGCCCAGAATGAACTCGGAGATGTCGTGTTTGTCGAGCTGCCGAAGGTCGGAACGCAGCTGAAGGCAGGACAGTCGCTCGGCACGATAGAGTCGGTAAAAGCGGTGAGCGAGATCTTCACGCCGGTCAGCGGAGAAGTTACTGAGACGAATCCCGCGCTGGTAGATGCGCCTGAAAAAATCAATTCCGATCCACACGGATCGGCATGGCTGATCAAGATTCGACTTGCCGATCCCAAAGAGGCGTCGTCGTTGATGGACGCCGCTGCCTATGAGGCGTACGTCACCGAGAAAGCAAAGGAACACAAGGCCTGATGCGTTATCTTCCCAAGAGCCCGTCGGAGCGTCAGGAAATGCTCTCGGCGATCGGCGTTCAATCCGTCGAAGAGCTTTTCGAATCGATACCGGAGAAGTTTCGGCTTCGCAGTCCGCTTCCTCTCCCCGGGCCGTTGTCTGAGGCGGAGATCGTTCAATACTTTCAAGCGCGCGCGGCCGAAAATGGGAGAGGCTTCACCTCATTCCTGGGGGCGGGCGTCTACCCGCATCTGCGCTCGGTGGTCACTGATGCGCTCGTGCAGCGAGGCGAATTCCTTACTTCGTACACGCCTTACCAAGCGGAATTTGCACAGGGAACTCTTACCGCGATTTTCGAGTTTCAGACCCTTATGGCGCAGCTTACTGGTCAGGAAGTGGCGAACGCATCGATGTACGACGGTTCGACGGCGCTCACCGAAGCTGCGCTGATGGCGCAGAGGCTCACCGGCCGGAATCGGGTGCTCGTCGCTCGTAGTACGCATCCGGAGTATCGCCAGGTGCTGGCCACGTACGCGCGTAATCTGGGGCTTGCAATCGAAGAACTGCAATACACCCAGTCCGGCCAAAGCGATCGCGCCGCATTGACTCCCGCGAAGCTTGCGGACGCCGCTGCAGTGATTGTGCAGACGCCGAATTTCTTCGGCGTTCTCGAAGAAATTCCGGCACTAGCTGCCGCGGCCCACGCTGCCGGCGCGCTCCTTGTAGCATCTATTACCGAGCCTGTCTCGCTCGGTATCGTGCGCCCGCCTGCGGAGGCGGATATTGTCGCAATGGAAGGACAGGCCTTTGGCGTTTCGCCGAGTTATGGCGGCCCCTACGTCGGGGTGATAGCAACGCGCGAAAAGTTCGTCAGGCAGATGCCAGGGCGGCTGGCCGGACAAACGACCGACGCCGCTGGCCGGCTCGGCTTTGCGCTGACGCTGGCGACGCGCGAACAACATATCCGCCGCGAGAAAGCCACTTCTAACATCTGCACCAATGAGGCACTTTACGCGCTTGTGGCCACAATCCATCTCTGCCTGATGGGCAAAGAGGGGTTGCGGGAAGTTGCATTGCAAAATCTTGCCAAAGCGCGCTTCGCACAGGCCGAACTGGAGAAAATTCCCGGCGTTCGGCGTGTCTTCTCAGGGCCCACATTTAATGAGTTCACGCTCGAGTTTCCGCGTTCGGTAAAGTTGATCAACTCTGCTCTTCTACGCGAAAAAGTTATTGGGCCATTTGCACTCGGCACGCACTATCCGGAATTGACCAAGCGTGCTCTAGTCTGCGTTACCGAAACGATGCCGCGCACGGAAATCGAGCGTTTTGCCGCTGCGCTGAGGAAAATTGTTGATGGTCCGGCGAAGGAGTCCCTGATTTGAGCTCAAAAGTCGTAGAAACGGAGACAGCGGCCACCTCGATTAAGAAGGTGCGTCCGCACCCGAATCAAAATGAGGGCCTGATATTCGAGAAGTCCGCTCCGGGCAAGCGGGGCATGGAAATTCCGCCACTCGATGTCCCGGCGATTGATCCTTCCGCTGCGCTTGGCCGCGAATTCGCGCGCGACTCCATCGAAGGTTTCCCCGAGGTCAGCGAGATCGAAGTGATTCGGCACTTCACGCGGCTTTCCACATGGAATTACGCGATAGATCTCGGCATGTATCCGCTCGGTTCCTGCACCATGAAATACAACCCGCGCGTGAACGAATTCGTCGCGCGGCTTGATGGACTCGCGAGCGAGCATCCGCAGCAGCCCGCCGAGGTTTCCCAGGGATGTCTTCGCATCCTTTGGGATCTGCAAAATTGTCTGCTGGCGATTACGGGGATGGACGCCGCGACACTCCAGCCCGCAGCCGGAGCGCAAGGCGAGCTCACCGGCCTATTGATGATTCGCGCCTACCTTGCGAGCAAAGGTACCCCGCGCAAGAAAGTTCTGATACCCGACTCCGCTCATGGAACGAATCCTGCGTCCGTCGTGATTGCGGGTTATGAGGTGCAGAACATCCGGTCCAACTCGCGCGGCCAGATTGACACCGATCACCTTCGCGAATTCGTCACCCAGGACGTCGCCGCGTTGATGTTAACGAACCCAAGTACTCTCGGCGTATTCGAAGAGCGCATCGCGGAAATTGCCGAAATACTGCATGAAAAAGGCGCGCTGCTTTACATGGACGGCGCTAACATGAACGCGCTCGCCGGCGTCACGCGTCCGGGAGATTTCGGCGTGGACGTGATGCACTTAAACCTGCACAAGACCTTCTCAACGCCTCATGGTGGTGGCGGCCCGGGTTCAGGCCCTGTAATGGTCAAGAAGATTCTCGAACCGTTCCTGCCGGTGCCCGTCATCGTGAAGAAGGAAAATGGACAGTTCGCGCTCGATCAGAATCGTCCGAAGTCGATTGGACGAGTACGCGCCTATTGCGGAAATTTCGGCGTTCTGCTTCGCGCCCTCGCTTATACCCTGGCCTACGGCCCTGGAATTCGGCAAGCCACCGAAGACGCAGTTGTGAATGCGAACTACATTCGCAAGAATCTCGAAGACTATTTCGATCTGCCGTACAATCTACCGTCAATGCATGAAGTGGTTTTCAGTGACGCGCGGCAGAAGAAGCACGGCGTCAATACGATGGATATCGCCAAGCGCCTGATCGACTACGGGTTTCATCCTTACACCACGGCGTTCCCGCTGATCGTTCCGGGCGCGATGATGATTGAACCGACCGAATCCGAGTCTAAAGAAGAATGCGATTTATTTGTCGACGCGATGCGCTCGATTGCCGCTGAAGCCGAGGAAGATCCCAGCCTTGTGAAAACAGCGCCGCATTCCACGCGCGTCGGCCGCCTTGACGAAGTCGCTGCCGCCCGGAAGCCGATCCTTCGCTGGAAGCCATGAATAATACGCCCCAACATGTAAACGGAGGTCTGCTCATGACGCCGGAACAGGCAGAACTCCTTCTCGGGGTTCAGATTCCGGTCATTCGAAAGGAATCGGAAATTACCGCTCGGGTCATCAAAGCAGTTCCCAGCAGCCAGGAATCTTATCGCCCTGATCCGAACGGCCGAAGCGCGCTCGAGCTTGTGTGGCACATTGCGAGCTGCGACATCTGGTTCCTTGATGCTTTTCTCGCGGGCAAATTCGAGATGGAAGACGACAGCATGCCCGCCGATTTTTCTAACTCGGCCGATATCGCCGCCTGGTATGAGGATGAATTCGGCCCCAAACTCGATCGAGTCGCTAAACTCCCTGCCGATTTCTGGGCTGCGCCTATTCCGTTCTTCGGAATCTACAATCTTCCTGCCGTGATGTATTGGCATTTCATGATGCTGCATACAGCGCACCATCGCGGGCAGCTTTGCGCCTACCTGCGTCCGATGGGCGGCAAAGTGCCGAACATTTACGGCGGCAGTTTCGACGAGCCGATGGAATCGCCGAAATAGGATTAGCACCAAACAGCTTGTCGCCTCCCCTTGCTCAACATCCTTCGATTCACCGCGGTGTCTGGCGCTGAGGTTCGGCAATAAAAAACGCGGCATGCGCCCATTTGGGACATACCGCGTTGACTTGCAACCCGGAACAACCGTAGCTCGCGCTACGATTTATTCTTATCGTTCTTCGCCTTTTCCACTGGTATCGTTCGGTTATTCGAAGACGCTAGCTTTTTCGCTGTTCCAACGTCCGCCGTCGCTGTTGCCGCCGGAAACATTGGAACCGGGCGCCCATCGGAGTGAGCGGCGGCCGCTTCAGCCATGGTCTCTGGAACGGGGGATGGGACCGGAACAAGCGCCCCCTCCGCTTCCTTCGAAAACCGCAGAGCTTGCTCGGTGCCATCCCAGTCGATCGAAATCACATCACCGAGGGTCACTTGCTCGGTCGCAAGCAGGCTCGCGAGCGGGTAGACGATGTGGCGCTCGATGGCTCGCTTCAAGTGGCGCGCTCCGTATTTCAGGTCCGTCCCCTCTTTGAGCAAAAACTCGCGCGCGGATTGAGTAACTCGGAACAAAAACCGCCCCTTGGCTGTCTCGAGCACGCGCTGTTGCACCATGCCGAGCTCGATTTCGAGAATCTGCTCCAGTTGCTCCGAGCGTAGCGGATGAAATACGATCGTCTTGTCGATCCGGTTCATGAACTCCGGCGCGAACTTCCGCTTCGCCGCTTCCGCCGCTGTCTTCTCCACCTTCTCGTCGAGCCGCGGCTTCGAATCTGCTGGAACCGTGGGCGCAAATCCCATTCCGCCGGTCATCAGCTCCGTGATGTCGCTGCCGCCCAGGTTCGACGTCATGAAAATCATCGTCTGCGACAAATCCACCCGCCGGTTGTCGCCCAGCGTCAGCGTCGCCTTGTCGAGAATTCCCAAGAGCAATTGCCATAGCGCGTCCGACGCCTTCTCGATTTCGTCGAACAGCAGAAACGAAATCTTCAGTTTTTCCGTGTGATACTGCGCAAGCGCTTCCTGCGTGATCAGCGGATGTGTCTCCCGGTGCCCCAAATAACCCGGAGGCGACCCGATCAATTTCGCAATCTCGTGCGAGTGCTGGAACTCGGCGCAGTCCACTTTAATCACCGCCCGTGGATCGCCGAACAGCACTTCCGCCGTGGCCTCGACCACGCGCGTCTTACCGGCTCCAGTCGGCCCAAGGAACAGCAAGTTCCCCACCGGCCTACCCGGTGAGTTCAGCCCGGCACGAAACACCTGGTACAGGTCTACGACGGCCTGCACCGCTTCGTCCTGCCCCACGATCTTTCGCCGCAGCCCACCCTCGAAATCGCGCGACTCCACGCTGCGTTGGGTCGGGTCGAGTTTTAATGCTTGCGCGCCCACGGTATTGCTCCCCCTACCGGAACTCCCTTCCGCCCATTGCGATTTGCGGCCCTGATCTCTCGAATTGGTCGAGCTTGATGTCGAGAATCGATCGCAACATTCGCAATTGCGTGACCAGTTCGCGGCTCGAATTGGCGCGGTCCGTCAGCAGCAACATCGGCGGCGACAGATCGGCCAGGTCCAGGTTTAAGTTGCGTAGTGAGTGCATAAGGCTCTGCACATACGGCGAGCGAACGTTGAACAACTCCACCCGGCTATTCACGGACTCCCTCAAACGTGGCCAATCGAGTTCGAGGAACGGATGGTTCCGCGAAACTCGACGCACGATGTCATCCGTGATTCGCGGCCGCTCGCCTAGCCGCGCCAGATGAAGCTGCTGCACCTTACCCTGCCGGCGCACGTTGTGCACCAGGAAGTAGGTGTTGCCTTTGCGTCGAACGAAAGCCACAACTGCCTCCTTTTCGACGGTTCGTGGCGTAGTGTATGAGGCGTCCACTACCCCGTCAATGGTACGATGCTGTAGAGTTGCTACGGTTGCTTCGAATTGGTTATTAGTCTTGCAGCATCCTTCGGAAGGACGTTAGGGGCAGAAATAAAGACCTTGCGGCTCCGCCATTCGCGGTATTCGAACTGCGCGACCAGCCGAACGTCGCCTCACATACTTAGATGCATAATTTGTGGTTAACGTCATCTCGAAGAAAGCTCACTCAAGCTAGCCTTCAAACAGCTCGTTCCTGGAATCAGCAACGGGTCAAGCGGGGAGCGGACGATGTCGTCTTGGGATCCGGTTTACAACTTAGTGAAAAAAATTCCGCGTGGCCGCGTAACAACCTACGGCGCGCTCGCAAAAGCGCTCCGCCTGCGCGGCGGCGCACGAGCCGCCGGATATGCCATGGCAGCCTGCCCTAGCGGGAAAGGCATACCATGGCATCGGGTGATTGGAGCAGGCGGACGGTTGCTGATCGGAGAGCCACATTCGAGTCTTCAGCGACGCCTGCTCGAAACGGAAGGCATTTCCATTGATGGCAAGCGCGTAAACATGAAAAGGTTCGCTTGGGTGCCCGCCAAGGCTAATACGAAATCGAAAGGACGCGCTCGGCGCCCCAAAAGGCGTCGCACAACCCGCGGCAGAAGGCTGTGATCACAAGAACGCTGATTCGCGCGGCCTTCGCGGCTGTGGTATAGAACATAGCTTCGAAAATCGAGGAAATTCCGAGTGGCCGAACCCGTCATACAAGTCGAAGGACTCTATAAAAGTTACGGCCCAGTCGAAGCGCTTCGCGGCGTCAGTTTCGAGGTCGAAGAAGGCGAAGTTTTCGGACTGTTAGGTCCGAACGGCGCGGGCAAGACGTCTACGGTCGAGATCCTGGAGGGGATGCGCACTCCAGACCGTGGCATCGCGCGCGTTTGCGGTCTTGACCCCGAAAAAAGTGGAGTTGAGTTCAAAGAGAAAATTGGCGCGGTGCTGCAGGCCACCTCCCTGCCAGACAAATTGCGCGTGAAAGAGGCGATCGAGCTCTTCGCGCGCTTCTATCAGCGCCGCGCGAACACGGATGAACTGCTGAAACGCTTTCAACTCGAAGAGAAGCGCACTGCATTTTACAGTCAGCTCTCTGGCGGGCAAAAGCAGCGCCTCGCTCTCGCCATGGCCCTCGTGAACGACCCTCAGGTTGTGTTCCTCGATGAGCCAACAGCCGGCCTTGACCCGCAAGTGCGCCGCGAGATCTACGACATCATCGAAGAACTCAAGCGCGACAAAAAGACAGTTCTGCTCACGACACATTACATCGAAGAGGCCGAACGCCTGTGCGATCGAGTGGCAATTGTCGACCAAGGGCGCGTCATAGCTCTTGGTACGCCGCGCGATCTGAAACACGCGTCTGCAGGGACTACGCGCATCGAAGTCCGCCTTACGAAACCGATCGCGGACGGAGCACTCGCCCGCCTCGACGGAGTTACCGATTGCCGCGAATTCGACGGCGCTTACGTCATGCACTCTTCGCGTGCTCCCCAAACGATCGTCGCGCTCGTGAAGCAACTCGAGGCGGAGAACAACGAACTGCAAAGCCTGGAAATGTTCTCGCCATCACTCGAAGATGCATTCATCGAACTCACCGGCCGCAGGCTGCGAGAATAATGGGCGCAAACTCGCTTGCAAATACCTGGACGTTGACGAAAATACGCATGCGGCTCGCGATGCGCAATCGTACCTTCTTGTTTTTTAGCTTGATTATGCCGCTCGGCTTTCTGTTCTTCTTCGTTCTCGTGCTCGCCAAGGGCCGCCCGGGTTGGATTGCGTACACGCTTGGCGCCGTTCTTACAATGACGGTGATGGGAAGCTTCTGGGGACTCAGCGTGCAACTCGTGACGTTCCGCGAGCAAGGGATACTCCGCCGATTCCGCCTGGCGCCAATCGGCGCTGGGCCGATGCTGGCGTCGAGCATCATTTCCAACTATCTGATGACTATGCCGACCGTCGTCATCGAGATCTTGGTCTGCCGATGGGCATTTCACATGACATCGTGGGGAAACCTAGGGGCCATTTTCCTGCTTGTCACGTTCGGCTCCGCGGCTTTTTCAGCGTTCGGCTTGATTGTTGCCAGTGTCACGAACACGATGCAAGAGACCCAAATTATCAACCAGCTCATCTGGACGGGCTTCCTCTTCTTATCAGGCGCCACAATTCCGCTCGCGATCTTTCCTGGTTGGATTCAGCGCCTTTCCCTCTTCATGCCCGCCACGTACTTGGCCACCGGGCTGGAAGCTGCGACCACAAATCTCGCTGGTACGCGCGAAATTCTCACTGATGTGATTGCTCTTTCCGTCGGCATACTGGTCGCATTTGAGATTTCTCGCCAACTCTTCCGTTGGGAACCGGAGGCCAAGGTCTCTCCGCGTGCGAAATTGTGGGTGGTTGCAGCGATGGTGCCATTTCTAATATTCGGCGCTTATGAAAATCTCGCCGGAACTCGCCTGGAACAAATTCAGAAAGATTATCACTTCATTCAGCAGTTTGAATCTCGCTCTGACAAGCCGCGACGTGATTAGATCTGGGAGCGCAGCCATGCGTAGATTTTTTGCAGTCCTTAGCGCCGTCGCGTACATCCAATGCCCAATACTGAATACGTAGGGAGACACTCATGAAGGCGATCCGCGTGAAAGAATTCGGCGGCCCGGAAAAATTGCAACTCGAGGAAGTTCCGGGTCCAAAAGCTGGTCCCGGCCAGGTTGTAGTAAAGATCGAAGCGGCGGGCGTGAATCCGGCGGAAGTTTACATGCGCTCCGGCACCTATCCCCGCAAGCCTTCGCTTCCCTACACGCCCGGTACAGACGGCGCAGGCACGATTCTTTCGATAGGCAGCGGAGTTGAAGGGCTTGCTCCCGGCATGCGTGTTTATACGGCGGGAAGTATCAGCGGAACCTACGCGGAACAGGCCCTCTGCGAAGCTTGGGCAGTATTTCCGCTTCCACGGAACGCCTCGTTCGCGCAAGGGGCCTCTATGCACGTGCCTTACGGGACCGCGTATCGCGCTCTTTTCCAAAAGGTGAAGGCTCTTCCCGCGGAAACCGCACTCATTCAGGGCGCCAGCGGTGGCGTGGGAATCGCAGCGGTCCAATTGGCAAGGGCTGCCGGATTGCACGTCGTTGGCACCGCCAGTTCGGAACGTGGCCGAAAACTTGTGACCGAAGAGGGCGCACATCAAGTGCTCGATCACAACGCTCCAGACCATTTTGAAAACGCCCTCGCGCTTACCAACGGACGAGGCTATGACGTCATCATCGAAATGCTGGCAAACGTAAATCTTGCTAAGGATCTTCCGATTCTCGCGCTCGGTGGCCGCGTGATGGTCGTCGGAAACCGAGGCACGGTCGAAATCAATCCTCGCGACGCCATGGGCCGCGACGGATCGATCATTTGCATGTCGCTCTGGAACGTATCGCAGAAGGATCTCATCAGCATCCACGCAGCCCTTGTCGCTGGCCTCGAAAACGAAACACTTCGGCCTTTCATTCGCCATGAGATTCCGCTGGCCGAAGCGCCGCGCGCGCACGAAATCATCATGGAGCCCGGCGCGTACGGCAAAATTATTTTGGTTCCCTGACATGGCGAGTCGCCCTTCCGTCATCGCCGCCAGTGGCCTATGATTTCACTCGGTCAAATCCAATCTCTAAAGGAGGCATTATGGAACGCACAGCATCCGCTGTTTGGAACGGTTCGCTAAAGGAAGGCAAAGGGTCAATAACGACTCAAAGTGGCGTTCTTTCCGATGCGCCATACTCATTCGTAACGCGCTTTGAAAACGCTAAAGGCACGAATCCCGAAGAACTCATTGCGGCGGCGCATGCGGGATGCTTCACCATGGCCCTGGCAGCACAGCTTGGCACTATGAACTTCACGCCCCAGAGCCTGCGCACCTCCGCGAAAGTCACGCTCGAAAAGCTCGACGCAGGGTGGACGATTTCGAAGATCCATCTCGACGTTTCGGCTCGCGTCCCGGGCATCTCGTCAAGTGCGTTTGAATCGGCGGCCGCAAGCGCAAAGGCAAACTGTCCCGTATCGCGGCTGTTCAAAGCGGAAATCACTATGGACGCGCACCTGGAGCAAGCGGCTTGATCCTTCCGGCCATCGCTGGCTTTCTCATCGTCACCGTGGTCCTTTGGGACGCGTTCGAAACTATCATTCTGCCCAGGCGTGTCGCCCGATGGTTTCGTATTACTCGATTGTTTTACCTGTCCACGTGGATTCCGTGGCGTGGTCTAGCTCGGAGAATTCAATCCCCGAAAATTCGCGAATCTTTTGTCGGCTACTTTGGCCCGCTTTCGCTCTTGTGCTTGTTCGTAGTTTGGGCCGGTGCGCTGGTATTCGGTTTTGCCTGCATGTATTACGGCGCAGCTGCACATGTTGATACCACCCAACCCTCCTTCAGCACTCTCCTGTACATGAGCGGAACAACCTTCTTCACTCTCGGCCTGGGCGATGTCGTTCCGCACACGCAGGGCGAACGTCAACTCGTCGTTTTCGAAGGCGGACTTGGATTTGGTTTTCTCGCTCTGGTGCTAAGTTATCTCCCCGTAATCTATCAGGCCTTTTCGCGCCGCGAGGTCAACATCGTTCTGCTCGATGCTCGCGCCGGCTCACCGCCCACGGCGGCGGAGCTTCTTCGACGCCACAGCGGCGCTGGTGGGCTTGAGGCCCTCCAGCAGTTACTTCGCGACTGGGAACGGTGGTCCGCACAACTGCTCGAAAGCCACATTTCATATCCGGTGGTCAGCTACTTTCGATCGCAACACAGCAACGAATCCTGGCTCGGTGCCCTCACCGCGCTCCTTGATACCAGCGCACTTCTGATCGCAAGCGTAGATAATGCATGCTCGCGGCAAGCACGCCTGACCTTTGCGATGTGCCGGCACACGGTTGTCGACTTGGCTCAAGTTTTCTACGCCACTCCGGTCACAGCGGCCACCGATCGGCTTCCCGCTTCGGAGCTCAAGCGACTGCGCTCCTCACTCGTCGAATCGGGATATCACCTTCAGGAAGGCCCGGAGGTCGATGAAAAGCTGACAAAGCTTCGTGGCATGTACGAGCCTTACATCAACGCGCTGGCTTCGTATTTGTATGTCGATCTGCCGCCCTGGATTCTCGCGAAGGAGGTCACCGACAACTGGAAAACGAGTGCGTGGGGCCGCATCAGCGGTTTTACCGCAACCACCGGCAAAGAAGTAACCGTGGACGATCACCTCTAAAATAAGCTCCGCGACACGGCGTTCCGTTAGATAGAAGGAATCGTATGACAAAACGTTTGGAGGCAATTGAACGAATGGCTCGCGGCGAGGTGCCGCAGCCCCCAGTCGCGCGCCTGATTGGATTTCAGCTCACCTCGGTTCGCCATGGCGAATCGGTTATCGAACTCGAAGCCAGCGACACGCACGCAAATCCAATGGGCACGCTTCACGGCGGAATTCTCTGCGACATCGCGGATGCCGCGATGGGAATTGCTTTTGCCTCGACACTCGAAGACGGCGAATCGTTTACAACGCTTGAACTGAAGATTAATTTCCTGCGGCCGGTCTGGAAGGAAAAACTCCGCGCCGTCGGCAAGGTCGTGAAGCGTGGCAAGTCCGTTGGCATGGTCGAATGCGATGTGACGAATTCCCAAGGCGCTCTCGTGGCGCGTTCCTCCTCTACCTGCTTGGTTCTTCGAGGCGAGCAGGCCGCCGGTCGCTAGTTCGGATTGTCCGAATTCGGCCACGTAAAATTAAAGAAACTCCGTGGGTGCATCATCGATACCTTCGTGCGATCCCACGCTAAGCCAATTTGGACGCTAACAACGCCCCAACCCATTCGTCTTACTGCTGATCGCGCCACCATTCTGCTCACAAAGTCGCGCGTGTACTCAGCCCGGAGAGGAGGCGCCATGAATTCATTCCTGCAGGACCTACGCTATGCCACCCGGATGCTGGCCAAGACTCCTGGCTTCACCGCCGTAGCAATTCTTACCTTGGCGCTCGGGATCGGCGCGAACGTTGCCGCGTTCAGCGTCGTTCGCGCGGTCCTGCTTCGGCCCCTTCCTTATCGTCAGCCCGGACAACTCGTTCGCGTTTTTGATGATCTGCGCGCCTCGAATGTCCGCGATGTAGGAATGTCTCAGCCCGAGCTCGAGGATCTTCAAAATCGCTCCGGGACCTTCGAAGACATTTCGGTCGTTTGGCCGATCAGCGCGAACCTCACTGGAGGAGACCGGCCGGAACGCGTTGAGGCCCTGGCCACGAGCACTAACTACTTCACGCTTCTGGGCGCGAATGCTCAACTCGGACGCATCTATACGAAGCAAGAAGCCGTGCCGGGCTTCATCGAAGCGGCCGTTATCAGCGACGGTTTCTGGCGCCGCGAATTCGGCGCCGACCCTCGCGCAATCGGAAAGAAAGTCCGTCTCGACGGCGATCTCTACACGATCGTGGGGGTAATGCCTCCCGATTTCCGCCATCCCGGCCGCACACTCCAGACTGACGTTGACCTCTGGATCGCTGCCGGATATGCCGCGGATCCGTTCCCGAACCCGCCGCAGCGAGCGCTTCGTATGATGCCGGGCGCAATTGCCCGTCTGAAACCGGGGCTTTCCACTTCCGAAGCGCAAGCGAAGCTAGACACCTTTTCAGCGATCCTGAGCCGCGAATATCCAACTGACTATCCCGCTGCTGCTTTGTGGGGAACCCGCCTCGTCTCGATTCAAGATGACCTCGTCGGCGGCGTTCGCACCGAGCTATTCGTGCTTTTCGGCGCGGTTGGCTGCGTCCTTCTAATCGCGTGCGTCAATATCGCAAATCTCTTGCTCGCGCGGGGAGCCGGGCGTCAGCGCGAAATCGCAATTCGCCTCGCCCTCGGCGCCAGCCGCGGCCGGCTCATCAGCCAGTTACTGACGGAAAGTGTTTTGCTCGCTGCAATCTCAGGGGTTATTGCGCTTCTCACAGTCGTGATGCTGAAGAATTCCCTGCTACGATTCGCCCCCGCCGATCTTCCCCGGCTGAATGAAGTCTCGGTCAATATTGGCGTTCTGCTGTTCGCATTTTTCGTTTCCATTCTAACCGGGCTAATCTTTGGTCTCGTGCCAGCTCTGCAAGCGGCCAGCCCCAGCCAAATCGCGAGTTTGCGCGAGGGCAGCCGAGGCTCGGGCGCAAGCAAAAAACACACACGAATCTCGCGTTTTCTTGTCGCGTCGGAAATCGCGTTGTCTTTGATACTGCTGATCGGTGCCGGCCTGCTCCTGCGCAGTTTTTGGCAGCTGTTGCAGGTGAAACCCGGCTTCAATCCCCATTCGATTGTTACAGCGCAGCTATGGATGGCGATACCGAATGATCCAAAAGCCGATCCTTACGGTCCGCCCGAGAAGCGAAGCGCTTTCCATCGCGAGCTGCTGCGTCGCATTTCAGCGATGCCCGGCGTTCAGCAAGCCGCCATGGGCAGTGGCGGCAGCCTGCCAATGGGCCGCAACCGCAATAGCTTCGCGTTTACGATTCAAGGCCGGCCCGCCGATGCGGAACGAGCGCCCGTTGCTGAATTCGCAGCGGTCACTCCCGAATATTTTCGCACGCTCGAAATTGCACAGGTTTCCGGGCGCAGTTTTTCAGATTCCGACGACGTCAATTCTCAAAAAGTCGCCCTCATCGATGACACCCTAGCCCACCGCTACTGGCCCGGCGAAGATCCCATAGGAAAACAGATCAAATTCGGACCTGCAAACTTTAAAGCGCCGTGGGTAACGATTGTCGGCGTCGTAGCATCCATAAAATCCGATTCGTTCGACGCTCCTGCTATGCCGCACATTTACTCCCCTCTCTTTCAGAATCCCCCCGCCAGCGCCGCGATTTATCTTCGCACCGGCGCCGATCCCGGCACGCTCGGTGACTCAATTCGCCACGAAGTGCAGTCTGTCGACCCCGGGATTCCTGTCTTTGCAGTTCACACGCTGAACGAAGTAGTAGCCAAATCTCTTGCGGATCGCCGCTTCGCATTGACAATCCTCGCCGTCTTCGCAGGTGTCGCGCTATTGCTGGCCTCAATCGGCATCTATGGCGTGATGGCATACACATTCAGCCAGCGAACTCATGAGATTGGCGTTCGCGTCGCGCTAGGAGCACAACGCGGTGACATCCTCCGCATGGCGCTCGGGGAAGGAATGCTGCTCGTCGCTATTGGGCTCGGAGTCGGCCTCATTGGCGCCGCAATCGTCACGCGTTTTCTGCGCTCGATGCTTTTTTCAGTGACGGCGACCGATCCCCTCACATTCGCATCGATCGCGTTGCTGCTCGCAGCTGTTGCTTTGCTAGCTTGTTTCATTCCCGCGCAACGCGCTACGCAAGTCGATCCTCTCGTCGCGCTCCGCGAGGATTGATTCAAGGCGAAGTATTTTCTCGAACAGAAAGACGGCCCGGCCAATATGGATTCCGCGCCGAGCTAGTTCTACTACCTCCTTCCCATTGACGCCCCAACCACGCTGCTGTACTTTCGATTTGCGGGCGCACAACAGCAAGAATTCGCGCCGCGGAGACACCTAATGAGCTTTCCGAAGACAGGTCAGATCTGGCACAACGGCAAATTGATCGAGTGGGATGACGCCAAGGTTCACGTCCTGTCTCACGTCATCACGTATGGATCTACCGTCTTCGAAGGCATTCGCTGTTACAGCACCCCGCAAGGTCCTGCGATCTTCCGACTCCGTGACCATACGCAGCGTCTTCTCAATTCAGCCCGCATCTACCGCATGGATATTCCATTCACGGGTGAAGAGCTCTCGCAAGCCGACCTCGATGTGGTTCGCGCGAACAAGATGAATGCCTGCTACATTCGACCGATGGTGATGCGCGGCTACGGTACCGCGGGAGTGAATCCGATTGGCTGCCCGATTGAGGTCTACGTGGCTTGCTGGGAATGGGCGCAGTACTTAGGAGCAGAAGCTTTGCACGCGGGCGTCGATGTCTGTGTCAGTTCCTGGAATCGCCCGGCCCCAAACACTCTGCCTCAGATGGCCAAAGCCGCCGCGAACTATATGAACTCGCAGCTAATCCGCATCGAAGCTCACGCGAATGGATATTCGGAAGGAATTGCGCTCGACGTTAACGGGTACGTCAGCGAAGGTTCAGGCGAGAATATTTTCCTTTTTCTTGGAGGCGAGTTGATCACCCCGCCCCTCGCGAACTGCGCCCTTCCCGGCATCACCCGGCACACCGTCATGCAGCTCTGCCGCGATCTCAATATTCCCGTGAGTGAGCGGATCATTCCCCGAGAAATGCTGTACATCGCCGACGAGCTTTTCTTCTGCGGCACTGCAGTTGAAGTCACTCCGATTCGCTCAGTCGATCGCGTCACAATCGGCAACGGCACGCGAGGCTCCATCACCAAGCGCATTCAGGACGAATTCTTCGCAATCACCGGAGGTAAGAAGGCTGACCGTCACAGTTGGCTTACCCCGGTCGGCGTTCCCGCTCCCGCGGCCGTTCGCTGACAAACCGTTCCGCGCACGAAGGTCACTCCTTGACGGACAAATTCGAAAAGTAACTGTCCATCTCGACGGTCGTAGTAGAATCGCGCGCGATCGGCCCGCCGCGTTCAACTTACTCTGCCCCGATCGCGGAGCGCCCGTGTACAGCCTGGGCCAAAAGCTCTTCGTCGAATTCACCGGAACGTTTACGCTGGTTCTCGCCGGCGCGGGTTGCATTTGCGCCGATCAATATCTCCGCGCCAACGGCCAGACGAACGTCGGCCTGCTCGCAATTGCCTCGGCGAGTGGACTCGCCATGGGAGTAATGGTGAGTGCCGTCGGCCACATATCGGGCGGTCATTTCAATCCCGCTATCACCGCCGGCTTCTGGGTTACCCGCCGGCTTGGGACGATGAAAGCGCTCTTTTACTGGATCGCGCAGCTTCTCGGTGCACTCGCTGCCGCTTTTTTGCTCATCACCGTCATTCCCGAGTCCGTCTGGCGCCCGGTTGTGCTCGGCACTCCCGACCTCGCTCCTATCACGGATTTCACTCGCATGCACGCCATGATCCTCGAAGCGGTTTTAACGTTCATACTTGTCCTCGTCTTTTTTGCCACCATGGAGGACGGCACGAGCCTCTCCCATAGGTTCGCCGGCTTGCCCGTCGGTCTAATCGTTACAGTCGGCATCCTCGTCGGTTATCCCTTCACTGGCGCCGCCATGAATCCCGCCCGGGCTTTCGGGCCTGCCCTCGTTGCTCGCCACTGGTCCAACCACGGCGTCTATTGGGTAGGCCCGCTTTTTGGCGGTGTCCTCGGCGGCGTGATCTACGACCGTTTCTTCCTTCGCGATCGGCCTCCCGCCTGAAGAATCTGCAAGTTACATCACACCTGTCCAAACGTACAGGTTGTTCGCTTAGAAATTGGCGCACCGGCCATTCTTGCCCGCCTATAAATCCGCATGCTAGCGTCACATGGAACAGACAGCCGGGAGCTTATTCATGGCCATCAACATTGACGATCTCTTGCGCCGCGCAGTTGAGAGCCGGGCTTCCGACTTGCATCTTAAGGTCGGCAACCACCCCTACCTTCGCGTCGACGGTATCCTGAGTGGTTTGACCGATGTCCCGCGCATCACGCCGGAAGAAATGCTGTCGATGGCCTTCAGCATGATGACCAACCGGCAGAAGCAGAAATTCAAGGAAACTGCGGAACTCGATATGGCTTATGGCGTCGCCGGCCTCGGGCGTTTCCGCGTCAATGTATTTCAGCAACGCGGCAACGTAGGTATGGTTCTGCGCGTCATTCCAACCAAGATTCGCACGATCGAAGAGCTTGAGCTCCCGCGCATCCTCACCCAAATTTGCGAAGAGCAGCGCGGTCTGATTCTCACCACCGGCACCACCGGCTCCGGTAAGTCGACAACGCTCGCAGCGATGATTGACCGCATCAACTCGCTCCGCGCCGAGCACATCATCACGATTGAAGACCCGATCGAATATCTTCACCGCGATAAGAAAGGCTTCATCAATCAGCGCGAAGTCGAAGTCGATACTTCCTCATTCTCAACTGCGCTCCGCGCCGCTCTCCGTCAGGACCCGGACGTCGTCCTGGTCGGCGAAATGCGCGACCTTGAAACGATTTCTACCGCGTTGCTCGCTGCGGAAACCGGCCACCTCGTTCTCTCGACCTTGCACACGCTCGACGCGACCGAAACCATTCAGCGCATCATCGCCGTCTTTCCGCCGCCCGAGCAAAAACAGATTCGCTTGCAACTCGCATCCACGCTGAAAGCCGTCATCAGCCAGCGCCTCGTGCGCAAGAGCGACGGTCAGGGCCGCGTCCCCGCCGTCGAAGTGATGGTCTCCACTGGCTACATCCGCGATTGCATCATCAATCCCGACAAGACCCGAATGATTCGCGACGCGATCGCTGCGGGAACCAGCCAGTACGGCATGCAAACATTCGATCAATCGATCTTCGATCTCTATTCGCGCAACCTCATCACTCTCGAAGAAGCTCTCATGCGCGCCTCCAACCCGGACGACTTCCGCCTCCGCGTCCAGGGCGTCCGTTCCTCCGCCGATACTGCGCGCGAGGAAATGGAACGTGCCATGAGCGAATTCGAGCGCCTCGGCCACCGCTAGTTCCCTCGGAACCGAATATCAGGGCAACGTGTCCGCCAGTGCGTCCTCATGCGTCGCGCTCGCGGAAAGCTTGCACAATGCCAAGCGAACACATAGTCTCACCCGTATGACTCCCGACTTCCTCGTCCTCGGCGTCATCTGGTACATCGTTTTCCTGTTTTCCACCACGTGCCACGAAGGCGCCCACGCCCTCGCTGCCAAGCTCGGCGGCGACACCACCGCATTCGAGGGTGGCCAGGTCTCGCTCAACCCCATTCCTCACATCCGCCGTTCGCCGATCGGTCTCGTGGTGGTACCAATCGTCTCGTATTTTGTCGCGCACTGGATGATCGGTTGGGCCAGCGCTCCCTACGATCCGCTATGGCAGGAGCGGCATCCTCGCCGCGCCGCATGGATGGCGCTCGCCGGACCGGCCGCAAACTTCACGCTAGTTGTCCTCTCGGCTCTTGCCATTCATGCGGGAATGCTCGCTGGCGTGTTTGAGCGTCCGGCTTCTGCCGGCTTCACTCGAGTGGTCGTTGCCACCGTCCCCGGCATCGCAGGCTTCGCCGCTACGTTCCTCAGCATCGTGTTCGTTCTCAATCTGCTCCTCGGCACTTTTAATCTCCTTCCCGTGCCGCCGCTGGATGGCAATACCGCCGTTACGCTGGTCATGCCCGAAGACGTCGCACGGCGATTCCTCAATTGGTTTCGCACGCAGAGCTTCGGGATGATCGGACTCATTCTCGCCTGGTATCTATTCGACAAGATCTTTAGCGTGGTCTTTCGATTTGCCTTGGGCGCGCTCTATCCCGGCTCGAACTGGGGCTGAGTCATATCTCGGTTGACGTGCTGGCTCCCGATGCCTTCGCACGTCCCCACAACTCAAAATGGGTTCAATTCCGCACAATTCGCGCCTTTGGTACATCGCTCGTCACGCCAGACCGCCGGCCAGCTATCTAACTTCTTACCGCTGAACACCGGCACCGTTGTGTTTGGCACCTTTCCTGCACCAAGCCATCGTGCGATTACATGGTCAGGAGGAATCATGGACTCGGACTTGAACATAGACGTGAATGGCGAAGACAGTTACCGCGTGGAAGTGTCAGGCTGGGACGCCAAGGAGAATTTCTTCGTCGAGAAGACCGTCCTTGAATGGAAACCCGACGATAAGAAGTCAATATTGCTGCGAGCCGACATTCGCCCGAATTGCATCGTGTTTGTCCGGCTGCTCCAGCCGATGGCCACCGCCGCCAGTTTCCCGATCGCCTATGAAGCTCTCCCGAGCGCCGAGAGGAATGATGCCGGCGCCGCGCGCGTCTCTCTCAAACGCCTGCGTCCGCGGGCAAACTACAAGGAGACACTTGCCGACGGTCTCTCGGCAGCTCGAGTTGCGTAACAGGGCCGCCTAACCAGGAACGCATTCGGGGTGTATGCCGCTTCTCGCTTATCATTTCTCAATCCGCCAGATTCCGTTTCGGAACTGTTTCCCGTTCCGAAGTCCCGAATTGGAATGCTGCGCAACGAACCGCTAGTTCAGAATTTGCGCGATTTTGTTCCCAACTGGTTCGTTTGGCTTTCTTCCCCCCTCTCGCAACGTAATAACGGAAGGATATTTAGAAGCATTCTTGCCGCGCTCGTCCGCGCCCACCCGCGGTCTGACGTCTATCGGAAGACGCTCTGGAACAGATCGTGCATATGCCCCCGCATGATCACGGTCGAAGAAAAACCCATCGTCAGCATGGCCCGAAAAAATCTTCCAATCTGTGTCCTCGATGACGAAGCCGATCTCGTCGACCTCACCACCGAGCGCCTCACAAAACTCGGTTTCCCCGTCGTCGGCACCACGAATCCTGAAGATGCGCTGCAAAAAATCCGCCTCGGCGGCTGCCGGGCCGTCATCGCCGATTTCAAAATGCCCGCCATGGACGGACTCGCACTTCTCGAAAAGGTCCTCCAATATGACCCCGGCATCTACGTCATCCTCGTCACAGACTACTATTCCGTTGATGCTGCAATCGACGCCATCAAGCGCGGCGCCTACGATTACCTTGCCAAACCTCTGGACTTTGCACGCCTGACGAAAACACTCGACGATCTCGCTGACCTGTTCACGCAGCGTTCCCAGATACGTGACCTTGAGGATCGCCTACTCCAGAATCTCCAGTTCCACGGTATCGTCGGACGCAGTCCCGCAATGTTTGAAGTGTTCGACCTGGCCAAGAAAGTCGCCCGCCACTACTCCAACGTTCTCATCACCGGACCCACTGGCGCGGGCAAAGAACTCATCGCGCGCGCTCTGCACCACATGAGCCCGGTCGGACAGGAACGCTTCGCCGTCTGCAACTGCTCCGCGCTCGTTGACACGCTTCTCGAAAGCCAGCTCTTCGGACACATTCGCGGCGCATTCACCGGTGCCACTGATACCCGCCCCGGTCTGTTTGAATACGCCAATGGTGGCGCCGTGTTTCTCGACGAGGTCGGCGAGACTTCGCTGCCAATGCAGGCAAAGCTGCTGCGCGTGATTCAGAACCGCGAAATTCAGCGGGTCGGCTCGCCGGAAGTGAAACACGTAGACGTCCGCCTCATTGCCGCCACCAATCGCGACCTTCGCGCCGAAGTCCTCGCCGGCCGCTTCCGCGAAGATCTCTTCTACCGCCTCAGCACCGTCGAGATTCGCGTTCCTGGGCTGTGCGAGCGCGCTGAGGATATCCCCATCCTCATGCAGCATTTCCTCAAGAAATACAGCCAGGCCTACTCCAAGCCATTCCAGGGACTGTCGCGGCGCGCGCAAATTGCCCTGCTGCAGCACGATTGGCCGGGAAATGTCCGCGAGCTCGAAAATGTAATCTCTAGCGCGGCCCTCACCGCCAGCGCCGATTTCATTGACGTTACCGATTTCCCCGCACAACTTCAAAAGCCGCGCCGCTCCGTCGCCCGCTCTGAAGAAAATTGGCGGCCTCTGCCTCTGGATGAAGTCCGAGGAATTCATATCCAGCGTGTTCTTGGAATGTGCAATGGCAACCGCGTCCGTGCCTCGCAGCTTCTCGGGATTGGCCGCACGAGCTTGTATCGCTTCCTGAAGCGCACAACGACGAAGGCTGTAGCCAAAGGCGCTGCGTAGCGGCCCCAGGTAACCACGACGAGATCTCGCCCTCACCGTCCACGTAGTTAGGACAGCACGCCTCGTGTGCCGAACGGTTCTCGTCACGCCACGACTTAGAAATATCGCAAATTTCGCTCGACGAAGGAGGATTCAAACCATGGCCAACGTAGCAGCACACTTTCCAGAATCACAAGCGGCCGAGCTTGCGCGGCAACCGCGCCGCGAACCGCGTATCGCCAGCGCATTTCGTATCGAGGTCTGCGGCTTCAACCGCTACGGGCGTTTCTTCACCGAGCGCACGCTCACCTCCAACATAAGCGACGGCGGCTGCCAGCTCTCGCTGCGCGTCGAAGTCGAAAAAGATTCAGTCGTGGCGCTGCGAGTCATCGAACACCGAAACGGCTGCGAACTCGATTCGCGCCCGGTCTTGTTCCAGGTGGAGAGAATGGTCCTTGAAGCGTCTGGTTGGACGCTCGGTGTGTCAAGGCTGCAGCCGGTGCCCGTGTGGGGCGTTGAATCCGCGCTCCCGACGCTTCTCGCGCCGGCTTCCTGATCTTCCCCTCCCTCCACCAGCCCACTGGCGCGTGGTCCGACCGCTCTACGCGCTACAACATTCCGCAGCGCAATCGCAGTTTCCTCCTGTACCTCCGTACAGTTTCCGCTAGCGACACGCACTCTGTGATTCGCCGTCCGCACCTCTCGCGCGGATGCTAACCTTCGTTCAGGCGAGCTTCAGAGGCTTCGCCTCACTCCTCGGTTTCGAAACAAAGGTGTCACGATGCGGACTCGGATTGTGAGTGTCACGATTTTGCTGTTGCTGGCGGCTGTCACCGCCGCTTTTGCCACGGACTTTGCCGTCATCGTGAACCCGGCGAATCCGGCAAGACTCATGACGCTCGCCGAACTCGGCAAAATGTTCAAAGGCAAGACCGCCACATGGGCCAACGGCCGCAACGTTACCATCGCTCTGCGCGAGCCCTCGACGGCCCCGATGAAGTTCATCATCGAAAAGGTGATGGGAGTTGACGCCGAACAGGGCAAGACAATCCTGGCTGATACCACGCGAAAGGCCGGCGCCCAGGTTGTCTTCCTGAGTAGCGACGAAGAAATTGTGAAGACAGTCGAAACGAATCCTACTGCGATCGGAATTGTCGACGTGTACAGCATCACCGGCGGCGTAAAAGTAATCAAAATCGACGAAAAGCAGCCCTTCGATCCCGGTTACGCCTTGAAGGGCCATTAGACTTCACGAAATCGCAGAAAACCATAGCGAGGATAGAGGACAAATGACGCTCTCAACGTTTAGCAAGCAGGCACTCATCGCGGCTTTCGCCGTCACAATCACCGGCGCAACGAGCGTTCCAACCCGCGCACAAGATGTGCCAAAGGGCCACGCGAAGTCGTCTGCGCAGTCCGCCTCCGCCTCGAGCACCGCAACCGCGGCTCCAACGTCCGACACGATTCCAGTCACCACGAAATCCGACGAGGCGCGCCGCCTTTACGAAGAAGGCGTTCACGACGAATTCGACCTGCTCTACGTTGACCGTGGCGTTGAAACGATCCGCAAGTCCGTAAAGGTCGATCCGCAATTCGCTCTGGCCCATGCCATGCTCGCCTTCAACACCACGAATCCTGCCGAAGGCGAGCATCATCGTGCCATGGCCCGGCTCTACATGAAGTCCGCTACGCCCGACGAACAAAAGCTGATCCAATTCCTGAACGGCACCAAGGACGGCAACTTGGTCTCTGCCATCGCCGCCATGAATGATCTTTTCGCGCGCTACCCTCGCGATAATCGTTTCATCGCCATGGCTGGTACGTGGATGTGCTCGAACGACCAGGAATACGATCGCGGCGCCGCCATTCTCGAGCGCGCACTGAAAAACGATCCCAACTATGCGCCCGCGCTCAACAATGTCGCCTACTGCTACGCGTTCGCAGGCCAAGCGCAGCTCGCGCCGCCTTATATGGAGCGTTACGTCGCCGCGCTGCCCGGCCAGCCGAACCCGCTTGACTCCTACGGCGAAATTCTGCGCATGATGGGCGATTTCAAGGGCGCTCTCGCGCACTACGAAGCCTCAAACAAAATGGTTCCCGGCTTTTCGCAAATCGGTATCGCCACTACCTACGCGTTGATGGGCGACGAAGACCGAGCTCGCTCCGAATACGACAAAGCGATCGCACTTGAGGATGACCCCGGGACAAAACTCACCGACCAGATGCTGAAAGCGATGACTTACTTCCGCGAGAACCGCCTCGTCGACGGCCGAAAAGCTCACCTGGCTCTCGCGCTCGTCACTCACAAAGACGGTCGCTTCCCCGTCGCGGAAGCCGAAATTCACCGCACCCTGGCTCTGTTCAATCCCGATCCAAAAGCCGCCATGCGCGACCTTCGCGATGCAGAGCTCGTGCTCTCCGAAAAGCATGCACTTTCTCGCGACGAGCACGATACCGAGCTTGCGACGATTCTTCAGACTCGCGCTTTCATCGCCGCGCAAGCCAATATGAAGGCCGAAGCCGATCGCGCGCTCGCGCCTCTCAGCGCAATGGCCAAGACGAGTCGCAGCACTCCGGTCCAGAAGTCTTACCATTCGGCCCACGGCGCCGTCCTCCTGCTCGACGGCCGCTATGCCATGGCCATCGCCGAGTTCCACGAAGATCCGCGCAATCCGCTTTCCCTGCGCCTTCTCGCCGACGCCGAAACCAAATCCGGCGAGCCCGTCGCGGGCCAGCAAGTTCTCGTCACACTAGCCGCGATCAACGACGAGCGCATCGAATCAGCCGTTGCAGTCCCCCAAGCCCGCGCCGCTCTGAAGGCGGTAAACCCAACAACGGCTCAAGCATCCCACTAATCCAATCACGCGCGGAGCGGATCAAAATCCACGCCGCGCGCACGCTGCATTCCGTGCCGCGGTCATCCTGCCTCCTTGCTTCCCTACCTCCTTGCCTCCTTGTGCGCATGCCTCTCCACGCCGCTATCCCCGCACCAGCAGAAAAGCTATACTCACTCCAGCCGCCATCTCCACCCTGAGCAGGTGAAGTCATGGGCCTCCAAATCGCGGTGCGCCACGTCGGCGACATCGCCGTCCTCGACCTTCAAGGCCGCGCCACAATCGGCCCCAGTACCGACTCGCTGACCGCAAACCTGCGCAAACTAATCGACGACGGCGAATCAAAACTCCTGCTCAATCTCGCCGGCGCCACCCAGCTCGACAGCTCCAGCATCAGCACCGTCGTGCGCGCTTTCGTCTCTCTCCGAAATCGCGGCGGCGTCCTGAAGCTGCTCAGCCCTCGCGGCAACGTGAAAATGGTGCTGGAGATGCTCCGCCTGCTGAACGTAATTCCAAACTTCGACGATGAAGCCGCCGCCCTAATCTCGTTCGAATCTCGCAAAGCCAGCTCCCACTAATTCTGCAGCGCCTACCACCGGCCCAGGTCCCGTGTAGCCACGACAAGCGCTCCACCTCTTCGCCGGTCTCTTCTCCCAATAGAGCCCATAGCCGACTACACGCACCGCTCCCCATTCCCCGTTTTTGTCTTTCGCCTTTCCCAATTTGGCGTTTTCCACAGCTCTACGTAGTTCTACGAATATTCGACGGTCTAGCACCGCGCTGCCATGGACCGTTTTATGATGACGACGCGCACAGCACTAGTGGCCGCGGCTCTGGCCGGGCGGAAGGACCGCCCGCCGGTCGTTGGTGTATTCCAATTGAGGATACGCCGCCGCAAACGCTCGCATTTCTAATCGAGACAGGGGGATTAGACTCGGCGCATCGCTCCTCGCGCCCAAAAACTTTTTCTGCTTCAACCGCTGTGCTAGACTTTGCCCAGCAGTTTTGCAGCGAAGAAAATTTTTCTGCAACAACTGCTGATCGGTGGAACTTCGGGCTCTGTGCAACGATTCCCCGTGAACCCCGCCAGGCCCGGAAGGGAGCAACGGTAACGGGTCAGCTTCGTGTGCCGCGGAACACCCGAAGTTCCTCCCTTGCTCCAGGGCTTTTGAGAATGGCTGCCCCAGGGTTGTTGCTGCAGGCACGGGAAAATGGAGTCTCGACGACTTTGAAAATCGACCTTCCTCCAATGCGCCGAGATCGCGACTCACAAGTCACGAATCACGAGTCACGGAACTTCGATGAGCTATAAAGTCATCGCGCGAAAATATCGGCCGCAAACATTCACTGAAATTGTCGGTCAGCAGCACGTCACCCAAACCCTGGCGAACGCCATCAAGTCGAATCGTGTGGCTCACGCCTACATCTTTTCCGGCGTTCGAGGTGTCGGAAAAACCACCACCGCGCGCATCCTCGCTAAAGCGCTCAACTGCGTGAAAGGCCCCACCGCTGAGCCCGACAACACCTGCGACTCCTGCCGCGAAATTTCCGCCGGCACTTCGCTCGACGTTCTCGAAATCGACGCCGCCTCAAATCGCGGCATCGACCAGATTCGCGAGCTCCGCGAAATGGTTCGTTACGCACCGGCGTCGAGCCGCTACAAGGTCGTGATCCTCGACGAAGCCCACCAGCTCACCGACGAAGCATCGAACGCTCTGCTGAAAACCCTCGAAGAGCCGCCCGAACGCGTCGTATTCATTCTCGCCACCACGCGCTCAGAAGATCTTGTCGAAACGATCAAATCGCGGGCGCAACTTTTCAACTTCCGCTCCCTCACGTTCAAGGAAATTGCTGGCGAAATCGAGCGCATCGCCAAGTCCGAAAATCTCAAAATCGATTCCGGCGCCGTCGCGGTTCTCGCTCGCGCCGCGGAAGGCAGCCTTCGCGACGGACTTTCGCTCCTCGAGCAAGCCATCGCTTACTCCGGCGACGAAATTACCGACACGCAAGTCCGCGAGCTTCTCGGCGTCGTAGCTGAAAGCGTTCTCGACGAACTCGTCGAAGCGATCGCAGACCAATCCGCCGAGCGCGCCCTTGGCCTCGTCCATCGCCTCATCACCGACGGGCAAAATCTCCAGCACTTCTGCCGGGAATCGATTCGCCACTTCCGCAATCTGCTCGTCGCACGAGTCTGCGGCGCCGAGTCCGATCTCGTCTCCGCACCTCCCGACGAGCGGCCTCGTCTCGCCGAGCAAGCGGCTCGTTTCACGGAAGAAGATCTGACGCGATTCTTCCAGATACTTGTCGCAACCGACGACGACTTGCGCCGCAAGCCTGATCCGCGCTTGCATCTCGAACTCGGGCTTCTCAAGCTCATAAACGCTCAGCGCCTCGCTCCGCTCGAAGAAATCCTCGCTGATTTGCGTGACGAATCTCCGCGCGCGGCAGGATCTTCCAGCGCGCCGCGGTCCATCCCGCCGCGCGCCGTGTCAGCGTCTCAGTCTGCTTCATCAGCGTCGTCCGGCGCGGCAACCGCCGCGCGAATGGCGCCCGCAACACCATCCGACGCAAAATTGTCCGCATCCGAGGTGTCGCCGGCGGCAACCCTTAGCATCCCAACCCCGCTTCCAGCATCTCCACCGCGCATCGTCGCGCGTGCTGCGGAAGATGCCGCGGGTGGTCTTGCTTCCGCTCAAGTGGACGCGATCAAGGCGGCGCTGCAAGGCCAGAAATTTCTATGGTCCATGGTCGAGCACGCCACGCGCTGGGAAATCGATGGAGGTGAACTCCGTCTTTTTTTTCCCACCGAAAGCCGTGCGCTTGCGGAAATGTTGCAGGCCCGGGACCCAATGGAACGTTTGCGCACAGTGTTGAACCAAGTGGTCGGCCAGCCGCTTCGCGTGTGTGTTAAACTTGAGTCAGGTCGCGCAGCTGTGGTCGGTCGCGGTTCGGAGCTGCGGGCTCGGTTCGAAGAAGATCCAATCGTTAGGGCTATGCTTGAAAAGTTTGGCGGCCAGATTTCGAAAATCAAGCGCCCGGGCGAGGAATGACCATGGAAGTAAAAGCTCTGCAGCAAATGCTGTCCCAGTTCCGCCAGGTGCAGGAGAGCCTCGAAAAGCAGATGGACGGGCTCATCGTCGAAGCATCGGCGGGCGGCGGAATGGTCACGGTAAAGATGAACGGCCAGAAGCAGCTTACCGAAGTGCGCATCGAGCCGGACATTTTCAAGAGCAAAGACCAGGAAATGCTGCAAGAGCTGATTCTCGCTGCTGTGAATGACGCCACTCGCCGCATTGACGAGGAACTTTCCAGGCAGGTGAAAGATCTCGCGGGCGGAATGCCCGGAATCATGGGCCTGAAAATTCCCGGACTCTTTTGAGCTGAATGAAATTTTTGAGAACCGGGGTGCGGCTTCAGTTCCCTTCTTGTTTTGTAATCCGATAAGAGAATTTTCACCACGGATTCTAAATGCCTGATTTTGCGCCCTCAGTAAATCGGCTGATCGAAGAGTTGAAACGCCTTCCCGGCATCGGCCAGAAAACTGCGCAGCGCCTCGCCTTCCACCTGCTGCGTAACGATCGCGAGCAGGCCTTTGCCCTTTCCGATGCAATTCGCGACGCGAAAGAAAAAATCCGCGAATGCTCGATCTGCAACAACATCACCGACACCGATCCGTGCCTCTTCTGCACCGGTGCGACGCGCAACAAAGCGATCATCTGCGTGGTCGAGGAAGCCACGAATATTCAGGCCGTCGAAAAGACGCGCCAGTTCAACGGGCTCTATCACGTTCTTGGCGGCGCGCTTTCGCCGCTCCAGGGCATCGGTCCCGATCAATTGAAGATCAAAAGTTTGATTGAACGATTGAAGGGCGCCGCCGTCGAAGAAATTATTGTCGCAACGAACCCCACCGCGGAAGGCGAAGCCACTGCGGTCTATCTCTCGAAGCTCATCAAGCCACTGGGCGTTAACGTCACCCGCATTGCGATGGGAATTCCAGTCGGCTCGGATCTCGAATACGCCGACGAAGTCACGATGATGAAAGCGATGGAAGGCCGCCGCGGTCTCTGATATTGAACGCCTTTTCTGACTACTTCATCGTTGTCCCTGCCGGTTCCTTGTTCGCCTTATCATGCAAATCCAATCCGTACTTCGGCGCATCCTTTGTTCCGGTAATTTTCACCGGTATTTCCGTCACGCCATTCTTCCGGAAAAACGGATCGACCGCCTTCAAAAAGAACGATTTTTTGCCGGTCACTGTCTGAGAAATTTTCGCGTCCATCCGTAATTTGCCGCGAAAATCCAACCCTCCGCTATTGACGTTGTACGTGCCCGCGAGTGCGATCGACGCACCCTCGACTCCAAACGTAAGGTTCGAGAACTTCACGTCGCTGTGCGTCATCGTGAAAGTTCCGCGCAGCTCGGAGAGCTGGGTTCCTTCCGCACCGAGTTGAGGCTTTCCCTTCGCCTTGTTGCTGAGAGTGTCAATGCGATCCTGAATCTCGTTATTCGTGAACTGGATATCGCCAATCGCGAATTGCCCGTCGAGCGACATGCGATCGATCAAGTCTTCGTCTCGCTCGGGTATGAAAATCTTCGTCTTCAACCGCTCGTAGCCCGTCATCACCGGTTTATCGGTCTTGACGGTCAGGCGCAGCAAATCTTCAATCCGCCCTTTGTCCGAGACGGCATCCAGATCGATCGTCCGGCCCTTGCGGGTACTCAGATCAACCACTTCGCCCCGTACGATTATCGTCGTACGCAAAAACCTCGCCGTCACTTTGTTCAAGATCACATCGCCGTTCGTTCCGTCGACAATCGCCGAATACACGGTATGCAGCGGAACTGGATGGCTCGCCGTCCGCAAAGCGAAGTCCGGCGTGTCCGTTTCGCCTTCCACTTCCAGATAGTCCAGCGGCCCTTTAAATTTGCCCTTCGAGGAAAGCATTCCGGAGAGTCCTTTCAGAGTCGCGAGGTCAGCGTGCTCGAAATCGAACGTCGCTTCCACGGGGGTGAGGCTCGGTTCCTCAGCGTCCCACGGCCCGAATTTTCCGATGCACTCGATCTCGCCGCGCGGCTTGGGATTCGTCAGGATCGCGTGAAAATCGGCGGGCTGGTTAAAACCGAAATCGTGCATGCGAAGATGGTGGATGTAAAAGGGGTGCGCCGTTAATGCCGGATTCTTTGGAAGAGGGACGAGCACCGCGTCATCCGCGATCATCTCACCAATCACGATCGGAAATTTCTCCTCTAGATTCGCGTCGGTGCCCTGAATCAACGGAGGCCCGCCTGTCTCTCGAGGCGGCGTGCGAATTTGCAAGCCCTCCAGGCGCACGCTGCTAACGGTCACCTTATTGGCCAGCAGTCCACTGATGTTCGCGTAGAAAGAAACTTTCGCGACTTCGATCAGCGGGGGTATGTCGGTCCTACCGTTGTGGCGCAATACCACGCCGGTGATCACGACGTGCACGCCCGGCCTCAACGAAATTTCAAAATCCTTGAACGCGAGCGCGCTGTGAAATCTGACCCTGAGGTACGCTTCCGTCTCGCTGCGAACCATCTCCCGAATTTTTCCTCGCATCGCGAAAAGAAGCGCAAATGATGCTAGAACCAATCCTCCTGCAACAGCTGCAAGAATTATCCACGCCCGTTTTGACACCTCGCCTAGCCTCATCCTCTCGCGATGCTCGAAAAGACTAAAGACTGATTGTAGCGAAACCGCCAGCCTTATTGTCAAAAGGAGAGTCGTTTGGAATCAGTTTCCAACTTCGAAAGGATCGCCGGCGCTCTTTGCTGTTCAGTAGCACAGGCAATCCTGCCTGTGCCCCAAGTAGCTACATGCGCGCTGTCGCAAAAACAAGAAACCAAAGAACGCCCGCCTCGGCTCCGCGGTACTTGCTTCGTGGACCGGGCGAGGTTATATCTTATCGTCAGGAAATTGATCGATTGCGAGGAGGATGCGGTGCCTTCATTGAGTGAATACATGGCGCAGTACGACCACGAGCACACCAATCCCTGGAACAAGGTGATGCACGCCATTGGAATTCCTATCGTCATCGCGGGTCTCGTGCTTCTGTGCATCACCTGGTGGCGGATCGGCCTCGCGCTTTTTGTCGGCGGATGGATCCTGCTCTTTGCCAGTCATCGTATCGAAGGAAATAGACCAGCATTCTTTCAGGGTGTCATTTACTTCCTCGTCGGCCCGCTCTGGATCGCGAAAGAAATGAAAGATGCGCTCTCTGGCGCTTCCCACCGCTCAACACCTGCTCACTAACCGTTCGACGCCCGTTCACTAGATCGAGAGCGCAGGCCGCCGCGTGCAGCCAGCCGCGATTGACTTGCCACAAGGCGCAGCCTAACATCCGTCGCCAGTGACCGATTCCGCGTCAATACCCGGCCGCACGATTTCCCACTACCGCATCGTCGAGAAGCTGGGCGGTGGTGGCATGGGCGTGGTGTACAAGGCTGAGGACGTCAAACTCAATCGCTTTGTCGCATTGAAATTCCTTCCTGACGATGTCGCCAGAGACCCACAGGCATTAGTTCGATTTCAGCGGGAGGCCAAAGCCGCGTCCGCCCTGAACCACGCCAACATCTGCACCATCCACGAAATTGACGAAGAGAATGGGCAGACCTTCATCGTGATGGAATATTTGGATGGTGTGACGCTGAAGCATCGCATTTCCGGCAAGCCGCTGCCGCTTGAGCAAGCACTCGAACTGGGAATCGAAATCGCCGACGCACTGGAGGCGGCGCACGCCAAAGGAATCGTCCACCGCGACATCAAGCCTGCCAACATTTTTGTCACCGAGCGCGGGCACGCCAAGATTTTGGATTTCGGTCTGGCGAAGCTCGCACCCGCAGCCGGTGCCGCGAATCTTTCGGCGATGCCCACAGCCAGCGAGCCAGAAATGCTCACTCGACCGGGCGCGGCGATTGGAACTCTGACATGCATGTCCCCTGAACAGGTACGGGGCGAAGAGCTGGACACGCGAACGGATTTGTTTTCCTTCGGGGTCGTGCTCTACGAGATGGTGACAGGCGTTCAGCCTTTCCGGGGCGAGACCTCGGGCGTGATTGCGGAAGCGATTCTGAATCGCACGCAAGTTGCCCCACTCCGTCTGAATCCCGACCTTTCACCCAAGTTAGAAGAAGTCATCAACAAGGCGCTGGAGAAAGACCGGAAGCTGCGATACCAGAACGCCGCTGATATCCGCACGGATTTGCAGCGCCTTAAGCGAGATTCAGATTCGGGTCGTGCAGCCGTGGCGCTAGCCGAGGCCGGGGTGAAGCCCGCTCTGAAATCCGCTCGTTGGGGGGCAGCCGCTGCCGCAACTATTGTGGTCATCGGAATGGCCGTGGTCGGCTGGTTGTTTTTCTCCCGTAAGGCACACGCGCTGACTGACAGGGACACGATTGTCCTCGCCGACTTTACGAACACCACTGGAGATGGCGTGTTTGATGGCACGCTGCGGCAAGGGCTTTCCGTACAACTGGAACAATCACCCTTCTTGAGCATTATCTCTGACCAGCAAATCCAGCAGACCTTACAGATGATGGACCGGAAGCCGGATGTGAAACTCACGCCGGAGATTGCGCAGGAACTCTGCCAGCGGACGAGCAGTGCTGCTGTCCTTGACGGTTCGATAGCACAAATTGGCGCGCAGTACCTTCTAACTCTCAAGGCGGTCAACTGCATCAGCGGGAAAACGTTGGCGAGCACGCAGGCCCAAGCGGGTGACAAGAACCATGTGCTCGATGCTCTGGGAAAGACAGCTTCGGAAATTCGAAACAAACTGGGCGAGTCGCTGAGCACGGTGCAGAAGTTTGATACCCCTCTTGAACAGGCCACTACGTCCTCGCTTGAAGCACTGAAAGCCTTCAACTCAAGTTTTAAAGTTCACAGCACCGCAGGGGATGTCGCCGCGATTCCGTTTTTAAAGCATGCAATCGAATTGGACCCGAATTTTGCGCTCGCCTACGCATGGCTGGGGCTCATGTATGTGGATATCGGCGAATCCGGCATCGCTGCCGATTACACCCGAAAGGCATACGAGCTGCGCGACCGAACGAGTGAGCCGGAGAAGTATTTCATCTCGGCTCGCTTCCATAAGGTGGTCACCGGGAACATGGAAAAGGCCGAACAATTCTGCCGGCTTTGGATACAGGCTTATCCCCGCGCCGAGATACCGCATAATCTCTTATCGGGAGCAATCTATCCGGCCATTGGACAATATGAAAAAGGTGTTGAAGAAGGCAGAGAGGCAGTCCGTTTGAATCCGAACTTTCCCCCCTCCTACGCCCTCCTCAACTTCAATTACATCTCTCTTAATCGCCTTGATGAGACGAAGGCCACCTATGAGCAAGCTCTCGAACGCAAACTGAAAAACCCTTTCTTCCATCACGCGCTGTATCAGATTGCTTTTTTGCAAAACGATGCGGCGGGGATGGCGCAGCAGGTAGCTCAGTCGGCAGGCACGCCGGGAGTAGAGGACAAACTGCTTGGCATGGAAGCCGATACCGCCGCCTATTCCGGGGGGCTTAGGAACGCCCGAGAAATTTCCCGCCGGGCAGTGGATTCCGCCGAACCAGAACAAGAGAAGGAACCTGCCGCAACGTACTCTGCGCTGTCTGGTCTGCGGGAAGCCTTGTTCGGGAATGCGTACGAAGCCCGGCGGCTTGCCACTCTCGCAATGGGGCGCTCGGCAGACCGCGATGTGCAGTACGCTGCTGCGCTCACCTTGGCGTATGCCGGGGGCGAAGGGCGAGCGCAAGCGTTAACGGATGATTTGGGCAAAAGGTTCCCGGAAGCCACTCTCGTGCAGTTCAATTACCTGCCGACCGTCCGCGCCAAGCTTGCCGTCAACAAGGGAAATGCTTCAGAGGCTATTGAGAGTCTTAGAGCCGCTACGCCGTATGAGCTGGGACAGACGACCTCCAGTATCTACGGTTGGACCGCCTTGTATCCGGTGTTTGTGCGCGGCGAAGCCTATCTGGTAGCACATCAGGGCCGCGAAGCAACCGCCGAATTCCAGAAAATCCTAGACCATCGCGGAGTTGTGGTTAACGAACCTATCGGAGCACTCGCGCATCTGCAACTTGGACGCGCCTACGCCATGCAGGGCGACACGGTCAAGGCCCGCGCGGCTTACAACGACTTCCTTACGCTCTGGAAAGATGCCGACCCGGATATTCCGATCTACATTGCGGCCAGGGCCGAATACGCGAAGCTCAACTAGCCTTGCGAGGCTAGCGTGCGTGCATTTTAGAGCGGTTCGATGCAGATTTGACGGCCGTGATATAATCGAATAGTAAAATCGCCGTTAGAGTAGGAGGTGCGGGCATGAGAATCGCGCCAAATGCGCGATGCAGCTTCCGCTCCTCTCCCGCGCGTCAAATTCTAATAGCAACAGTCGCGATTTCAGAAATTGAGTCAAGTTGCAGAAAACACGCCACTAAGCAATTTTCTAACAGCAACAAAAACGGCTTTTGGGGCATTTGGAAACATCACGTCACGTCCGCTCTTAGTTCACTCCGAAGTTACCCTTTCGCACAATTACGGAAGGCTATCCCTTCGCGCCTAACCACAGTGCTAACCTTAGAAGTTGCCCCCGGAGGCTTGGGTGAACGAATCCGCGCTGTCTAACGATCCCGGCACTCAGAAGCGCCGCAGCACTCGAATCGTGCAAGCAGTGCCGCTCACCGTCACGGGTGTGGACGCGCTGGGGCAGCCCTTCAAAGAACGCACGACGACCGTGATGGTGAACTGCCACGGCTGCAAATACCAGTCCAAGCACTACGTCCCGAAGAATTCAATCGTCACTCTGGATATTCCGAGGCCCGAACCCGGTCGCCCGCCGCACTCGGTTCAAGGACGGGTTGTCTGGGTTCAGCGTCCTCGCACCGTTCGCGAACTTTTTCAGATAGGGCTCGAATTTGAAACGCCGGGTAACGTCTGGGGCATCGCATTTCCTCCCGATGACTGGGCGGCGTCAATCGCTGAAAGCAGTTCTGAAGCTTCGAGCACTTTGGAACTAGTTCGTGAGTTCGAAACGGAAAGTGCCGCGTCCGCGCCTCAGCAAGCGGCTCCTCCAGCTGATGCGCATCCTGCGCCGCCACCGGCCCCGGTCGCAGCGGTGCCCACCGCGCCCGCTGCCCAGACGCCGGCCGACAAGCCCGCAGCGCCTCCGCCGTCGGCGCCGGCCGCTTCGCCAGTTGCACCTCCCGCGGCCACCCCGCACGTCGAGAGCAAAATACATGCAGTACCGGCCCCGCCTCCCGATTCGCAGGCTGCCATGGCACGGCAGATCGCAAAAATGGTGACGGAGGCCAAGGAACATCTCGACAAGTCGCTGCGCAAGGGCGCGGAAACGGCCATCACCGAGGAAATGACGATTGTGCGCCAGCAGCTCGACGTGCAGCTCCATGAAGCAGTCGAGCGCGCGATCAAAGTTTCGATGGAGCGCGTCTCAGAGACCTCTGTGAAGAAAGTGGTTCAGGACGCCGCCCAGCGCACCGCTGCAATCGTGGAAGAAGCGCGCAAGGCGACCGAAATTTCTTCCGAACAGCTCGATGCGAGAGTCCGGAATGCGGTGCAGGCAGCAGTCAGCACAGCCGCCGAACAAGCTGCGCAACAGGCGGCGCAACAAGCGACCGCCCAGAATTTGAAGAACGCTGTCGAACATGCTGTGGAACGCGCCATCAGAACCCGGCAAGCCGCGTCACCATCGCTAGACATTCTTTCGTCCCCCGAAGCGGCGCAGCGCCATCTTGATGACTGGCGCAAGAGCCTGGAAGACGCGGCGCAGAATATTCGCAGCCAGACGGTGGAACAGGCGAACGCCGAAGTAGGCGAAGTCAACCGCCGCTGGCAGGAAACATTTGACGCCGCATTGGCGGGCGCATCGCAGAAGCTTGGCGCAGAGCTGGGAGAGGCGTCCCGAGTCGCGCTGGAACAGGCGCAAAAGGACATTGATGCGGGAAAGGCCGGACTCCAGCAATCGCTCGACGAGGTAATTGCGGGCGCACGCTCGACGGCTGACTCTCTGAAAGCAAGCCTCGAACAGGAACGCGCGCGAACCGAGGAAACGAAGTCAAGTCTGCAAGAAGCTGCGCGGACCACGCTTGAATCCGTTTGTTCGGCGATCGATCAAGAGCGGACGCGCGCGGAAAAAGCAAAGTCGCGGCTCGAGTCAGCCGCGCAATCCACGCTGGACCAAACCCGGCAGCGTCTCGACGGAATCGTCGCCGAGAAATACAACGAGATTGGACGCAAGGCGGACCAGGCAATCGCCGAGCGCGCCGAACAAATTGAGCCGACGCTCGAAGCGGCTGCGCAAAAAGTGGTGCAGCGCATCACAGGAGACTTCGATCGAGCTCTCGCTTCCAAAGTGGGCGATGCGCACGGCGTGATTTCGCAGCTTTCGAGCGCCGAAGAGCGCGCCGCTGAAACCCAGAGCGCGCTGATCGAGCAAATCCGGCAGATCTCAGAGCAAGCGGGAGAACTGAAAGAGACTGCGAAGGGTCACGTCGAGCAGATCTCCGGGCACGCCGCGAAGATTCAACGTTCGCTCCAAGAGCAGGCAATGGAAGTGGCGGAACAGGCGGCGCAGTTTCGAACCACCGTTGTCGAGCACATCGAACAAATTTCCGACCACGCTTCGAAGATTCAGGGTTCGGTGCGGGAGAACCTCCAGCAACAGTCCGATAAGGCAGTCCAGGAATCGCTCGAACGGCTGCGTCAGGAGGCGGCAAAGGTTCCGGGCGAAGTTGAGCAATCGTGCCGCGAGGTGGTTTCAAAGGTCAGCGCGGAGATTGAAAAGAAGGGCACTGAGACCGAACACAACACGTACGAAGCGCTTCTGAAAGCCTCCGAGTGGTATCAGAAAAAAGCGCAAACCACGATGCAAAGCTCGATGGAGCGCGCCGTCGAACAGGCGACCACCTCAATGCGCGACCGCGCCGCGGATACGTCCCGCCTGCTCGCATCCGAACTGGATCACTACCGGCGCACGTACGTGGAACACAGCCAGGCGCAGATTGAAGACGCGGCCAAGGAGATCGTCGAACGCGAGCGCAACAAGCTGAGCGAAAATGCGGAAGTTGCCGGCGCGAGTTTTGCGAATCAGGTGAATCGAGTCACGCTCGAATCTCTGCGGCGATTCGAGGAATCGTCGCGCGAGGCGCTCGAGAAAGCGCGCTCCGACATGGAATTCAACCGCGATGGCTCGCTGGCCGAATTTCAAGCGAAGCTCGACGAGCGGATGCTCGATGGTGTGGAGCAGGCGCGCGTTTACCTGCAATCCCAGCTGATGCCGCTGGTGGAAGATTGGCAGGCGCAGCAGGAGCAGGAGAAAAAGGCCTGGATGGAGCGGTTGAAACAAACTACAGACGAATCCATCGAACAATACAAACAGCGCCTCGAGAATGCGTCCAATTCGTGGCTGCTCGCTTCCGCCACCACGCTCGGCCAGCATTCGCAAACGGTGCTCGATACGATCGCGAAAGCCGCGGAAAAGCGCCTGCGCGATACGTGTTCAGAGGTTCTCTCGGGCATGGGCGACACGTTAAAGAATCGGCTGCTGGGACTTTCCGCGGACTTCAAGCCCGACGACGAAGACGACGACCTGCCGAAGCACACGAAATAGCCGCACAAACTTCCTGAATCGCATTTGAAAATTGCCGTCGATTTTTGGCGCGAACCGCGATGCCGGTATAATGGCTGGGTTATGTCCAACCACGCTTACGTGAGCATCTGGTGCAAAGATTTTTCTGAGCCGCGGATTCTGGAGCAATTTGGCGCGCTGCTCGCCACGGTTCCCTTCTCCGCAACCGCGCCTGGATTCAGCTATCTCGTGGTCCGCGCCGTGGACGCCACTGAATCGCCGATTCTCGAACAGGACTTGCGCGCAGTGCCGCTCGACGCGAACGGCGTCATCGAACTCGCGAAAGATAACCTGCACAGCGACTCCGCCTACGAAGTTCGCACGCAGTGGGATCTCTGGATGTACGATGACACCCTGGGGCGATGGCAGCTTCAACCGCAGCCGCTGGAACTTTTCTGTTATGGCGAGGATTACGACGACGGATACTGGCGCGAGTTCGGCCATCTGGAAATAGACCTCGGCTTCGAGCATTTTTTCACCGGCCACGGTGGGTTGCTCGGATTCCGCCGGGGCGAGAAACCAAACCCGCAAAGTCCCGAAGAGAAGCGGTTCCTGGAAGCCATGGAACGCCCCGAAAACCTGCGTAATTACCAGGAAAAAACCACCGAGAACATTCGCAGACTCTTTGAGTGGGTTCGCCGCATCGAAAAGGCTGTACCGGTCGAGCGGCTAAGATTGTGGTCCGAGGGCGAGGAGAATTTTGAAGCACGCCTCGAGGAAATTCTCGCGGCTCGATAGCTTGGCTGCGGGGTGCGGTCACGCGAGAAATTTTGGACCGAAGAATCCTTCCGTCGGCCGAATCGAACAGCTACAATTGTTAAAAATATTCATGAAGAGCTACGCAATCTTCGCGGCGGCCGGGTTTGTTGCACTTGCATGTGGGGGATGCGACAAGTCGTTCATGTCGTCTTCCGTGGAGTCCACCAAGACCGGAACCGCACAGCCAGCGACGCCACCGAAACCCGCGATTCCCCCCGATATTCAGACGGCTGCTGAAGGTGCGCTCGGATCGGAAACGGAAGTGCTGGCCTTTGGCGATCTGGCCAAAAATGGGAAACAGCAGATCTTTGCTGTGAACCGGTTGAAATCCACACCGCAGGGAGTGATGCCTGGAACATTCGTGAGCAGAGCTATTGTGCTGGAGAACGATGGCGGCAAGTGGAAGGAAGTGTTCCGCTGCGACGAGCATCTTCAGAACCCAAAGGGCTATCTTGGCGGCACTCCGCTAGCGCCGGTGGCGGCATGGCGGCTGCAGTACGAGCAACACGAAGACAAGGGATTGCAAATGTACTTCACGCCGCTGGCCAAGCCCGCAGGCGGCTACATTGAAACCATCGGAATTCGCTGGAATCCTGAGCTGAAGCTGTACGAATCGCTCGACCGAACGTACGAACACTTTCTGGGCGAAACTAAAAATCTCGCAACGCCGGAGTCGCAAGTAAAGTAATGAGCGCGATCGCACAACCCGTTGCGGCCGCTGCGCGGCCCGCTAAAAAACCGTCGGGGTGGCAGAATCTGAAGCCGCTGCTGCCTTACGTGGGACGTTACAAGGGTATGGTCGCGCTCGGCCTTTTACTTGACGCGCTGATGGGCCTAGTTGCCGCGCTTCCGCAGTTGGTTCAGGGCATCATTGCAGATTGTCTCAACGGGCTTCCGCAGCCGCTCACAACTTTGTCAGGCAGCGCTCGGGCTGTCTTGTGGCCGGTGCTTAAATTCTATTCTCCGCTCAGCCGGCATGCGCTCGGTCTCTACTGCTTGACAATCGTTATCGCGATGCTGGTGAAGGGAATCTTTTCCTTCTGGACGCGATGGATTCTGATCGGGGTGTCACGCGAAATTGAATTCGATTTGCGAAACGACTTGTTCGACCGGCTCGCTCGCCTCGATCCCGAATTCTATGTGAGCAATCGCACGGGCGATCTGATGTCTCGCGCGACGAATGATTTGAACGCGGTGCGGATGGTACTCGGTCCCGGAATCATGTACACGGCGACGACGATTGCGACGTCTGTGGTGGCGCTTTTCTTTATGGTCCGGCTTTCGCCCGCGCTCACACTGTGGGTATTGCTGCCTGTGCCGGTGGTCGTTCTCGCCGTCTACTATTTTGGCCAGACCATTCATCGGCTCTCCGAAAGGATTCAAGCAGCGCTCGGAGCCCTGTCGACGCGCGCTCAGGAGAATCTCACCGGCGTTCGCGTTGTGCGAGCTTACGCGCAGGAAAAATCCGAGATACAACTCTTTGAAAAAGCGAACCGCGACTACGTGGACCGCAATATCAAGCTTATCGGTTCCTGGAGCTTGTTCTTCCCTGCGCTGACGGCTCTCATTGGCTTGAGCTTCGTGATTCTGCTGGGCAGGGGCGGATCGCAGGTGATGGATCGCGGCGTTTCGCTGGGGACGCTATGGTCCTTCTACGCTTTCCTGGGCGTGCTTATTTTTCCGATCATCGCGCTCGGCTGGGTGACGAACATATTCCAGCGTGGCGCAGCGTCGATGGGCCGCTTGATGTATGTCCTTACGGCTGAACCGAATATTCGCGACGGTGCCGCAGCAGAAAGAAACGCCGCGAGGTCGAACGGGAGCACAAACGCGGCCGGCGTGGAAGCGACGAAGACCGAAACGCCCATCCGCGGCGAAATTGAATTTCGCGATTTGACCTTCGCATACCCATCGACTCCCGGCAGCCCACCAAATGACCCTGTGCTGCACGATATTTCTTTGCACGTTCCTGCCGGCACTACTTTGGCGATTGTTGGGCCGACCGGAAGCGGCAAATCGACGTTAGCGGCCTTGATTGCGCGGTTGTGGGAGGCTCCGCCGGAAACCGTACTGATCGATGGGCGCCCGATTCGAGATTATCCGGTGGCGGAACTGCGTCGCGCGATCGGCTACGTGCCGCAAGACACTTTTCTTTTCAGCGAAACGATTCGCGAAAACATCGGCTTTGGGGTGGATAACGTGCTGGACGAGCACGTCCTCGAGGCCGCCGAAATTGCCAGCATCTCCGGCGAGATTCAAGGCTTCCCCGACCGCTTCAGCACCATTCTCGGCGAGCGTGGCATTACGCTGTCGGGCGGCCAGAGGCAGAGAACGTCACTCGCACGGGCGATCGCGCGCAAGCCCAAAATCCTGGTTCTCGACGACGCGCTCTCGAGCGTCGATACCGCCACTGAAGAGCGGATCCTGAACGGGTTGCAAAGCATCATGCGAGAGCGCACGACGATTCTCGTCTCGCACCGTGTTTCCACTGTGAAAAATGCCGACCAGATCGTGGTATTGCGCAATGGACGAATCATCGAACGCGGGACTCATGACGAATTGCTCGCCCTCGGCGGATATTACGCCGATCTCTATCAGAAGCAGCTCTTGGAAGCGGAACTAGAACGCGAATGAGCGATTTCCGCGAAGAAGAGAAGCTCGGCAAGCTTTACGACACGCGGCTGACCCACCGGCTGATGAAGTATCTGCGGCCGTATCGCTGGCAGGTGATCTTCGCGGTGGCCATGAGTCTGGCCGTCGCCGGCGTGGAGATCGTGGGGCCATTTCTTTTTGGACGCGGCGTGGATCGATACATTTTGCCCGTGGCGCACGGCGAAATGGCGAAGCGGGCAGGCATCATCGGCCTCGCGGTGATTTGTCTTCTCTACCTGGGCTCATTAATTGCCAGTTTCGCCCTTCAGTATCTGCAGATGCGGATCATGCAGTCCGTTGGACAGAAAACAATGTACGACCTGCGCAAAGAGATCTTCGAGCATCTCCAGCGGCTGCCCATGACCTTTTTCGATCGCACGCCTGTCGGCCGGCTCGTGACGCGTTCCACTACGGACGTGGACGCCCTCAACGATCTTTTTGCCTCGGGCGTCGCGGCGATGCTCAACGATTTCGTGCTGCTCATCGGGCTCGCCGTCTTTCTGATCCGGTGGCATCCGCTGCTCGGACTCGTGACGCTTTCTCCTCTGCCGTTCATGTTTCTGCTGACATATATCTTCCGGAATCACGTGCGCGACGCGAATCGCAATATTCGCACCGCCATCGCGCGCATCAATGGATTTCTGCAGGAACACATCAGCGGAATGTCGGTGGTTCAGCTTTTCAACCGCGAGCGAAAATCGCGCGCGCAGTTTGCTGAATTGAACCGCATCCACATGGAAGCGTACAAGGACGCGATCGACGCTTTCTCGTATTTCTACCCCGCGGTTGAACTATTGAGCATGTGCGGCGTGGCGCTGCTGTATTGGGTAGGCGGCATTCGCGTGATTGCGGGAACCCTCACACTCGGGGTGCTGATTTCGTTCATTCAGTATGCGCAGCGCTTTTTCCGGCCGATCCAGGACCTCAGCGAAAAATTCAACATCCTGCAGGCGGCGATGGCTGCCTCGGAGCGCATTTTCGGACTGCTCGACGAGCCCGTCACGATCGTTTCGCCAGCGAAAGTGCATTCGCTTCCTGCGCCACGCGGGGAAATCGAATTCCGCAATGTCTGGTTTGCGTATCACGGTGGAGCGAATCCGAAGGAAGAGGACTGGGTTCTCCGCGATGTTTCATTCCGCGTCGAGCCAGGACAGACGCTTGCCATAGTCGGGCACACGGGAGCAGGCAAGACGACGATTATTCAGCTTCTGCTGCGCTTTTACGACGTCCAGCGCGGCGAAATTTTGCTCGACGGCGTGAATATTCGGGAGATGGACCTGCAGGTACTGCGAAGGATGTTTGGAATCGTGCTGCAGGATCCGTTCCTTTTCACAGGCACGCTCGAATCGAACGTGAAGCTCGGCACGGAAAAGATCAGCCGCGCGAACACAGAGCAGGCGCTGCGCGAAGTGGGACTCGGGCCGTTCGTCAAATCGCTGGCGCAGGGCGTCGAAACGCCCGTCACAGAGCGCGGCTCGACTCTTTCCGTCGGCCAGCGGCAACTTGTCAGCTTCGCGCGCGCGCTCGCCCACGATCCGAAGTTCATGATCCTCGATGAAGCCACGTCGAGCGTTGATACCAAGACGGAGCTTCTGATCCGCGAGGCTCTCGACCGGCTTCTCGAAGGCCGCACGGCGGTGGTAATTGCGCATCGCTTGAGCACGATTCAGCACGCGGATCGCATTCTGGTATTTCACAAGGGCCGCTTGCGCGAGCAGGGCTCGCACCAGGAACTCCTCGGCCTGCGCGGAATCTACTATCGCCTGTATCAACTTCAATACAAAGAACAAGAACTTTCGCTTCCCGTGCCCGGCGCCGGGTCGTCCGGATTCTCGCATCCGCTTCCGGCCGATGACTGAACCGGCGGCTCGCGTCCGTCGGTTCGTTTTGCCTCTCGAGTTTTCCTCATTTCTAATCGAATTCACCCATGGACGTGATTGATGAGCGCGCCTGAAATTCTGATTTCCGCGGGCGAAGCGTCGAGCGATATGTATGCGGCGCGGCTCGCGACGGCGCTGCAAGCCCGCACCGGGGCACGTTTATTTGGAATGGGCGGAAACCGAATGGCCGAAGCCGGTGTTGAACTCATTGTCGACTATCATGAGGTCGCCGTGGTCGGAATTTCGGAAGTCCTGCACAAGATTCCGACCGTGATTGGAGTGCAGCGCAGGCTTGCGTCCGAAGCTGTGCGCCGACGCACGGCCCTTGCAATTCTGGTCGATTCGCCCGGTACTCACCTGGGCGTGGCGCGCAGACTGAAAAAGAATCGGATTCGCGTTGGATATTTCATCGGACCGCAGGTCTGGGCGTGGCGACCCGGGAGAGTGCGGGTCGTTAAGCGGCTTGCTGAGCGCATGGTCGTGATCTTTCCGTTTGAAGTGGAGATTTACCGCCAGGCCGGAGTGCCGGTCGATTTCGTCGGCCATCCGCTCGTGGACGTGGTGCGAGCTTCGATGGGGCGCAGTGAATTTGCCGCGCGGTATGGCCTCGATCCGAACCGTGCGATTGTGACTCTGCTTCCCGGCAGCCGGCGAAGCGAAATCGAGCGGCACTATCCGCTGATCATGGAAGCGTGCGAACGGCTTTCGCGAGAGGGGCAGGCTCGGGGTCCGATACAGTTCGTGCTTGCAGCGGCGCCGGCTTTGGGTCCAGAGCTTTTCGCGCCGTACGCGCGGCAGGGTGTTTCGGTCACGCGCGTGGAGGGCGCCACGTATGATGCGCTCGCCGCCGCCGACTGCGCCATTGTGGCGAGCGGAACGGCGACAGTGGAATCGGCTTTGCTGGTAACACCGATGGTGGTGGTCTACCGCGTGAGTCCCACGAGCGCGTTCGCACTGCGCCGAATGGTGCGGTCACCTTTCATCGCCATGGTGAATCTAATTGCCGGACGGCGCGTGGTACCGGAACTGATTCAGGATCAATTCACTTCTGCCGCATTGGAACAGGAAGTGCGCAAACTTCTGGAATCACCTGCCACACGCGATGAGATGAAAGCGGGCCTCGCGGAAGTGCGCGCGAAACTTGGTCCCGGCGGCGCGATCGAGCGCGCGGCGGACATTTTTGCGAGGATGCTGTAAGCTTTCCGAAGAGGCAAAGAAGCAACTACAGCGGCCAGTTTGGTATCTTAGTTATGCAGAGCCAACGAGCGGTTTCGAGAGGCTGTTTCTTGTTCAAAATTCATCGGCTGGTCAGTCTGCTGGCGGTTTCGCTTGTCTTCTCGTTCCCTGCCCCGGCACAGGCACCTCACGGCTTTCCATTCCGCGCGACCAATTACGACGTGGAAGTGATTCTGCACCCCGATGACCAGAACATCACGGCGACAGTAAAAGCTGATTTTGTAGCCGAGCAGGTTTCGAAGACAGTCGTCATCGAACTGCATCCGGACTTGAAGATCGCGACCGTTCACGAGCCGAACGGCAAGCCGCTCGAATTCAGCCGCGACACGAATTATCCGCTGCTCATCACCATCGGACTTCCCGAGACGGCGTCCCCGGGCAAGAAAGTGACGCTGCAGTTTGATTACGCCGGTCCCATTTCGAGCGAAGATGACAGCCCCACCAAGGGCGTGCGCTTCGCGAATATGGACAAGACGTCCGCCTATCTCTTGCTTCCAGCGCGCTGGTTTCCGCTCACGAACTACACTTCAAACCGCTATACCGGGACATTCAAGCTGATCGTGCCCGAAAGTTTTGTTGTCGTGGGCACCGGGAAGGCTGATCCGCCCGTCGCGCAACCTGCGCTCGGGCGTGGCGATACGGCGAAATCCGCATATACATTTCATTGTGACAAGGCTGGGCCGGTGGGTTCGTTTGTCGCGGGAAGCCTGCAGCTATCGCCCACACAGACGGAAGGATTGAGCGCGTCTGTTTATACTCCGCCCGCACAAGCGAACACCGCGAACGCATACGCGACATCGCTCTCGCACATCATTTCGTATTTTTCTGAGACATTTGGCGGGCTCGAAGCGGAACCGTCGTGGACCATCGCGCAATTGCCGGATGGGACTCTGCAGGGATACGCGGCGCCCGGATTGCTTTTGATTAGCGCGCGGCAGTGGACGACAAAAGCGAACGAACGGATGCTTTCGCAGCTCGCAGCCGAACAATGGTGGGGTGAGCGCGTGATGCCGTCCACTCTTGCGGATACGTGGCTTACCGATGGGCTCTCTCGTTACGCCGAAGCGATGTACGCGGAGCAATCGGATGGAGTGGCCGGGCTGCACAAAGCGCTCGAGGATTTTGCCGTGGGCGCGCTGATGTATGAGGACACGGCGCCGATCGCTCAGTCTCAGCGACTCGCGACATTTTCGAATGAATACCGCTCCGTTGTTTCTGACAAGGGCGCGCTTGTGTTTCATATGTTGCGCACGGAACTGGGCGACGACGCGTTCAGTTCGCTTCTGCATGATTTTTACAAGAAGCATGAAGGCAAGACGGCGACGATTTCGGAATTCGAAGCGATGGCGAAGACGAAAGTGCCGCCCCCTGTGAAAGGGCAGCCGCCGATTAACCTCACGTCGTTTTTCGCGCAGTGGCTAAATTCCACGGGCATCCCTGAGTTTAAGCTGGAGTACATCACATACCGGACGCCCAAGGGATTTAAAGTTGTCGGGAAAATTCACCAGGATTTGGACACGTTCCGCATGCCCGTGGAGATTCGCGTGGATACGGAAGGAAATCCTGAGTTCAAGAAACTGCTTGTGACTGGCACGACTTCCGATTTCACTATCGAAACGTTCGGGCGGCCGAAACCCAATGGAATCGTGATCGATCCGAATAACAACTTGCTGAAATCCAGCCCGCGGCTTCGGGTGCATGCGGCGATCGCGCGCGGCGAAGGCTTCGCCGAACTCGGCAAATATTACGAAGCCATTCAGGAATACCAGCGCGCGCTCGACTTGCAGCCGGGAAATTCGCTGGCTAATTTCCGGATGGGCGAGGCGATGTTCTACCAGAAGAATTATCAGTCGGCGGCGAACGCATTTCGCGCGGCGCTGAGCGGCGATCTCGATCCCAAATGGACGGATGTTTGGAGCCACATTTATATTGGAAAGATTTGGGACTTGCTCGATCAACGCGCTCGCGCTGTGAATGAATACAGCCTCGCACAGCACACCGGCGACGATACTGCGGGCGCGCAATCGGAAGCTACGCGTTTCCTGCAGAAACCGTTTTCGGCCGACGCAGCCGTGAATGCAGCGAACACACCTTCGCCAGCGGACAGCGATAAGCCCGGCACTGGGTCGTCCACGCCGTCGGGGTCACAGTCTGGCTCGCAATCTGGGAATTCCGGCGACAGGCCCGTGCTTAAGAAGCGGCCTTCGAGCGATTAGTCCGTTCGTTTTAGATTCTCACGACAATTCTAGAGCGGTGCGAAGCCTGCGAGGCGCACGCACTCAATTCCCTTCTGCTGAATGAGCACTTTAAAGGTTTCGCCCATCCCTTCGGGATGGATTAGCGTTTTGAACAGTGATCTGGCGGCTGTTTTGTCGTGTTCGCTCAAGCTGGGATTTTCGATATCCTCGAAATTCGAATGCTTTGCGAGTGACAGCAGAAAATTCGTCTGAGATGTGAATCCGCTGCGCATGAGACCGCCGCGATGGCCCCACAGATCGAGCGCGGTGAAATTCACGTGCGAAGTCAGGTCTTGCGCGCCGGGTGCACGGTAGAACTCCTCGCTCGCGCGGTGACGATCGTATGCGAGGAGAGTTCCTCGTATGTGGCGCTCGTCGTACAGCTGCTGCGCTTGATGGCCGTAGTCAACGGTCAGGAGAAACCCGCGATGCAGCCGACGCGCCGCCTCTTCGATCCAAGTGCATGCAGCGAGATTCACTTCGGCCATTTGCCCTTCTCGCAGGGTAATTTCCTGTGCGTCGAAATACTCGGTGATCGCGATTGACGAAAGTGGGCCGCGCTCCTCACAAAATCCGCTCTGTAGATGCGTGACGTAGACCTCTCGCAGCTCGCCGCCGACGCGCAGGACGCGATGCACCGCAAACGCATCGAACAATTCGTTTGAAAATATGCATCCGTTCGAAATTTCGGCCGGCAGTTCTTCACGCGAACAAAATCGTCCGCTCGCGATGTGATACTCGAGGTTCTTCGCCTGCGCGATTCGGCGCACGGCCGAGCGCTCCACTGCGACGTAGCGCAGGGCCGCATAGAATTCGCCCAAGGACTCGCGCGCACAGTCCATGACTTGCTTCGCCAGCTGCCCGGTACCAGCGCCGGCCTCGGCCAGCACGAACGGCTGAGGTCGTCCCAGTAGCGTCCACATCTCGTGAAACTGGCGCGCGAGCAAACGGCCAAACAGCGGAGTCACGTCAACGCTCGTTATGTAGTCACGCCGCTCGCTTAGATCCGCTCTCGTGTAGTAACCGAACTGAGGATGATATAAGCAGGCCTCCATATATTCGGCGAAGCTGATTCGTCCTTGCGATTCAATCTGCTCGATGAGACTTTCAGAAAGCGGCGTGGGATTGGAACGCACGCGAATTAGTTCTCCCGCTGCGGATTGCGGGTAAACATTTCGATGACGTAGTCGTGCAGGCAGTCGTAGAGATGCTTTTGGAAGGTCCAGGGAAACTGGGAATGCTCAATCTCACGTGGGCGAAGCTGAATCGTGTATTCGTGGACTTCCGGCTGCGACGGCTTGAAGCGAATCAGCACTTCCACAGATTCTTTTGCGCTGCGAGCTTCAAAATCAAACAGCGGATGTTCGTATTTCGTGAGTTCGTGCCGTACTCTCGACAGCATTTCGTCTTCGGTCGTCACGGTGCGGCCGCTCCGTCCTTCATTTCGTCTAGCGCACGCTGAAAAGTACCCAGCGCGTCCTTATCGAACAGAACGAAAGACACTTTTTCGAGCGACGTCGGGCCTTCGAAGTGTTTCACCACCTCGCGCAGCATAATCTCTGCGCATTCGCGCATCGGAAACCCGGCAATGCCCGTTCCGACTGCGGGGAACGCGATCGTCTTCAGTTTCTTTTGCGCTGCGATTCGAAGTGAATGCGCCGTGGAACTGCGCAGCGTGAGTGCATCCGTACGGCCGCCCAGCTCCATACTGGCTGCGTGGATCACATAGCGCGCCTTCAGATCTCCGCCCGTCGTGATGGCTGCGCCACCAATAGGAATCGTGCCGATTTCATTGCACTCTGCCTGAATCTTCCGGCCGCCTTTGCGTCGAATGGCTCCCGCCACTCCGCCACCGAGCTGCAAATCGTTATTCGCGGCATTGACGATCGCATCCGTGTTCATTTCCGTCAGGTCGCCCTGCAAGATTTCGATTCGGTTCGCAAGGTTCATTCGATGTGGCCTTTCACACGAAGAGGCGCAACTTCGTCAGCCGCTGGCGCTTGAAGCGACTCGCGAACGCTGGCAACTTCCATGCCCATTCGCCGCGCCACGTCTGCGCACGCGGCGCTGGTCGTGTCCGATGTATCCACCCCGAGTACGAGTTCCACGCGCGTCAATTTTGGCGTGCGACCAGCGAAACGCATTCCGATGCATCGTTCGGTGCGAAATGTAATCGATGCAATCTCTGTGATCGAAAGCGACGTGTTACTCGCCAGGATGGCGCCGGGCTTAGCAAATTTGTCGAAGATCGTGAAAATTTCGAGCTTCACTTCCATTTCGTCGGGGACAGTCTCGATCAACATATCGGCCACGCGACACACCTCATCGACGCGGCTTGCGCTAGCGAATCGGGCGAGGACCGATTCCCGCTCTCGCGGCTCTAGCTCGCACCGAGCGACACGATTATCGAGCGAATGCTTGATGTGGACGATTCCCTTTTCGAGCATCTCGTGCGACACATCCTCGAGTATCACCCGATAACCTCCCAGCAAAGCCGCGAGCGCAATTTCGCGTCCTAAAGTATTTGCGCCAATTACTCCGATTGTCTCGACGTGCATCGATCAATCCGGCAACTATGCCTGCACAGGAAAAAGCCGGGCAGCATTGTCGTAAAGGATTTTCTGTTGTGCCGCAGCTGAAATCGGGAGAGCGCGAAATATGGCGATGTTGCCGCGCACATCGGGGACGCCCGGTCCCGGCCAATCGGTTCCGAACAGCACCTTATCCGCGATCTCTTCGATTCGCGGAAAATATTCCAGCAGTTTCTGGGGTGGAATCCCGGAAATATCCATATACATGTTCTTATGCCGGCGAACGAGAAAGAAAGCCTCATTCATCCATAGCGGACGCCCGCCATGCGCGAGTATCACGACGAGGTCAGGAAAATCCACGCCCACGTCGTCGGCGAGAATCGGCTGCGCATACGCATTCCGAGCGCCAAGAAAAATCGATGTACCCGTGTGAATCATAACAGGCATGCGATTCGCCTGCGCCCGTTCGTACATTCCCCGCAGCGGACCAAGTCCGTTGCGGTAATCATTCGGCGCGAATAGCTGGTGAGACGGATGCACTTTCAGCGCGCGAATTCCGATTTGTTTCAGGCGGTCAACTTCAGCGCCGGGATCCGCCACATATCTGGGATGGACGGAACCGAATGCCAGCAGCCGCTTCGGATTAGCAGCACAGTAACGCGCCACCCATTCGTTCACTTCCGAGGTGAATCCAATCACGTCCGGACTGACATAATTAATCAGCCCGGCGCGTTCGATTTCCGCACCATCCATGAATTTCAAGAATTCACTCGGGCTCGTAGCAAAGCGAATGGCATCCTCAAAATCCCTCCGGCCGCGCCGCACAAGTTCCTGTGCCTCGGGCTTGAAACCTTCCATCGGGGTGATGTGAATGTGAATGTCGATGACCGGAGGCAAATGAATCTCCCCGAGAAGATTTTACAATGCAGCCTGGGATCAGGAACTGGTTTGCTCGCGCATTTGCGTCGACATCGACTTGCTAAAGCTTCGCGATCGCCTCTTCGTCGAAGCCAAGAACAACGCGCCCCCCGGCAAGTATGACGGGACGGCGAATCAGGTTGGGCTCCTTCGCCATCATACGTATTGCTTCCACGCGCGAAGGTGGATTCTCTTTCATGTTTTTCCGGCGGTACAGCTCGTTCCGCGTATTCAGAAATTCCCGATGGTCGCGATCGCCAATGAGCCGTTCGAGTTCATTCGCAGTGAGTCTTTCTTTGTCGAGATCACGAAATTCCAGTTCCACGCCCTTCTTTTGCAAGAGACCTCTTGCCTTGCGGCAAGAGGTTCAAGTGGGCTTGTGCAAGAATTTCACCCGCTTGCGCGGATTGGCGGATTTTCCGCTGCTCATGGATGTTCTCCTTCAATATCGCGGAACGCTTGGATCGATTTCAGCCGACCAACGGTCGATCCCGCCCGCCATGGATTTCGCGCCCGCGACGTCCTGTGCGCGCAACCACGCTGCAGCGTCCAGGCTCCGGATGCCATGATGGCAGAACAGAACGATCTGATCGGCTTCCTCGAATTTCGCGAGATTCGCTGGAATTTCGCGCATCGGAACGAGCACCGTACCCTGAATCCACGAAGTGTCAAATTCCCACTTTTCGCGCACATCAACGAATAGAAATTTCTCGCCGCGATCCATCATGTCCTTCACTTCGCTCGGCGTGATTTCGATGTTCGCTAAAGGATCGTCAGTCATCAGTATCCAAAATCAGCGGACGCCGACAGCGCGTGCTCGCTTACGCGAAGCGCATCATAGCGTTCGGAGCCTAGCCTCTCCATGTATTCATGCCGGTCGTTCACCTGCAAAACCCACTGCGACAGCCAATTCTCGAAATCTTCAATCTGGTTCGTCCGATCGTGATACTCGCTGAAAAATGCGTGGTCGCGGCCATAGTAGCCCTGAACCGGTGAAGGGTGCGCACCACCGGGTTCGTGGACGACGGCCGAGACTATAAATCCCGGAATGAGGGTGCGATTGGGATCTGAGGCAATTACGTCCGGCTCGACAATTTCCTCCGACACAATAATCACCTTCCGAGACGCACGCGCTCCGTCAATCGCAACTCCCAGACTTCCCCAGACGTGCGCGTTCCCTTGGGCGTCGGCTCGCTGCACATGAATGATAGCGATATCCGGCCGTAGCGCGCGCACGGCAACCAATTTCTCCTCGCTCACAGGTGACGGAAACTCCCGCAAATTTCCATTCTTCTTGAGCAAATCACTGCCGAGAGTGGCGTAGGTCGGCATGAATGGCACGCCCAGCGCCGCCGCATGCAACGCCAGAGCCAGCGTGAAATTCGAATAGTCGACTGTTTCGATGCGCCGCGGAATTCCGCGCTCGACGGCCCGGCGGAAACAATATCCCACGCCCGCGGAAACATTTCCCACCCACGCCGCCATTACGCGCGAGACGCAGCCCGCGCCGATTAGCTGGTCAAATAAAATATCGGAGATTGGCCCAACGATTGTCAGGTCTTGCCGGCCCTGCCGAATTAGCTCGTGCCCCGCTGCAAACGGAATCATCTGCTCGAGCTGCGCGCCGAGCAGCACCATCGAGCCGGATGGGACGTGTCGCGCGATCGCCTCATGCATCGTCATCAATTTGGATTCGCCGGCCATCTTCTTCCACTGAAATATAAAGTGAGTTACCGCGTCCAGAAATGATTCGGATCGAGCTCGCGCATCACATCGAGCTCGGAATCGCTCGGCGCTTGAGTCTCGACCAATTCGTCGGCAACGCGCAACGTCCAACCCGTATTTGCGAGCGCTTCTTCGACGCTGATTCCAGGATGCACCGAGGCAAGATACGCCTCGCCATCGGCACCGAACCGAAGCACGCCCATCGTCGTAATCACGGCCGCTGGGCCCGACGACAGAGGAAGCCCCTGTGCGAGCCGCCAGCCGTCGCCAAGACCGTAACCGGGTGAGGTGATATGGCTCACGCGCTCGGTCAAGCGCCCGCTCTCATGGACTAGCAGAACGACGGTGCGTTTCGCAAGGCACGCAATGTCGCACGCGCCTCCGGATCCCGGCAACCGCTGCATTTCGCGATTGCGATGCCCCCACGTGGTGTTCAAATTGCCAAACCGGTCGACTTCCGCTGCGCCCAAGAATCCTACGTCCACCCGGCCCTGCTGCAATAGGCCCATCACATCCAGCATCTGCCCGCACTGCGTTGCCCCGCGCAAGTTCGGCGGATCGCCCATCGTGTAAAGAAGCTCTTTGGAAGGAGTTTCCCGGATGATTCCGTTTTCGAAAAGTCCGATCGCGCCCGGAGCGTGCGTCCGTCGCGCCACCAGGAATGCCAGCATCGGCAACCGCATCCCCACAAACACCAGCTCACCGTCACGGATTTCCCGGGCCGCTGCAGCTACCATCAATTCGCTAAAGGTAAAGCCGCGCGCAGCACTTTCCGCGTCCGTGCGAGCGCGCACGTTATTCCATGCTCCCCTTCTGCGCGACCCACTTCGGTTCCGTTTCCTGAATTTCGTTGACGAGCTTGATATCCTCGGCCTGAGGCAGCATCTCTTTTAAGTGTTCCGCATATTTCTCAGGGCTCACGATCTCGCCCGTGACGCTGTACGGCTGATCCGCAAATTCGCCGATGTGCCGATTGAACTTCAGGTCAGGAACGTACAGCGGCGGCTGGCCTGCGGGAACGTGACGGTTGATCTGCTCGATCAATTTCTCGCATTCGAGATGGAAGAGTTCGCGATTGTGCTCGTTCATGTGGCCGAGATCGGCTTCCTGATGAGTCTGAGCTTCGTCGTAGCGCCCCTTCAAGCCCCAAACATAAAACCAGTGCGCCGAGCTCGACGAATCGACGCCGAACAAGTCATAACTGACCGGAATCCACTTATTGATATATTTCTGAACGATGTTCAGCGGGACGACGCCTGCTTTCACGATTCGCTTCAAGCCATCGTGGCCAGTACCCAGATGGAAAGATTCCTCGCGCAGCATCGGATTCATCGATTGCGCAAGCGGCTCAAAGCCCGAATAGCTCAGCATCGTGAGCTGGAATTTTCCGTCGCGATCGACAAAATCGGTGTAGGTAAAGAAGTCGAGCCAATTGTCGACAATCTGATTAAACGCGCCCAGCAGACGCTTCTGTTCGAAGGCGCGCCGCTCGAGCATCTTCTGCGCTTCCACTTTGCCGCTGTAACCAAAATGGTTGATAAGCAGATGGCACATCTGCCAGCCATGCCGCATTTCTTCGGTCACGACGCGGCACAGCGACTTGCGGTCATGTTCGCTGGGCGAATACGCGAAAAGGCGGCGTTGCTGTTCGACCGACGCGAATTCCGTATCACCCTGGTAGACGATCAAGTTCATCAGGCCGTCGCGGATTCGCTGGTCTGGAATCTGCAGCACACGCTGCCATTTCGGACGGCCTTTGAAGGCGCCGAATTCGATTTCGTTTGACCGCGTGGGCCCGAATTTTGCTTCGAATTGATAATTCTCGATTTCGGGATAGTTCACGCCAATATCGTTTCGCCAAACGCGGAACAGATCCACCCAATCATCAAAAGTGCCGATGCGCGCTGCGGGCATATTGGATTCTCCTCAATAAGTTCGATATGAAATCTTGCCGCTCGCCAATTTGCGGGCTAGTGCCCTTTAAAATTTGGCTTTCGTTTTTCGAAGAAGGCGTTCAGGCCTTCCAGGCAGTCTTCGGACTGGAAACAGTGAATCTGGAGTCGAATTTCTTCTTCGAGCTTCGCCTCCAGCGTCTTTTTGTCGTCGCCGACGATGGTGCGCTTCACGTCGCGTAATGCCAATGTAGGCGCACCCGCAAGGAGATCAACGATCTTTTGGGTTTCTTCCCCGAATTTGTCGGCGGGAAACACGCGGTTAACGATTCCGAGGCGCAGCGCATCCTCGGCGGACAGCGTTTCCGCCGTGTAAAAGAGCTCCGCGGCAAGCGCCGGACCCACGATACGAGGCAGAAAATATGTGCCGCCAAAATCCGGGTAGAGCCCGACCCTTGCGAACGATTCAGCGAAACTGGCTTGGTCCGACGCAATCCGCATATCCGCGGCGAGCGCGAGGTTCATGCCGCCGCCCGCCGCCGGTCCATTCACGGCCGCAATCACCGGCTTCGTCATCGTGGCGATCGCAAGACAGATTTCTTTGCCCGCGTCCAGCAGCACTTTCAGTTCATCGCTCGCGTTGCGCTTTCGGAGATCGAGTAGAAGGTCCAGATCGCCGCCCGCGCAGAAGCCGCGCCCTGCGCCGGTCAACACGACCGCTCTCACCGAATTGTCCTGCGAGGCATGCAAGAGCGCGTGAACCAAGCCGCGTCCCAGCTCGATGGTGAGCGCGTTCAGCTTGTCCGGGCGATTCAGGCGAATTGTCGCGACGTTGCCTTTTCGCTCTTCGAGCACCACTTGGGACGGGCTCGTCTTCTGGGCTCCAGCGGCTGGCTTGGCGGCTTCAGGCATTGCGATGGTCCTCTAATCCTTCAGACTCTTCAACAGCGCTGCCAGTTGCTTGAAATAGCGTGTCTTTACCGCGCGTTCTGTCCCGGCGTTCTGGCCGCTCGTGGACGGCAGCACGAACACTTGCGCGTCGTACAATTTTTCTTTTTGCAACCCGAGCTTGCAGGGACGGCCGGTAAATTTCTCGTAAACGGTCTTGCCGTTGAACGCGATTACCCGCGGCCGCATTTCCTCGAGTTTTTGCGCGAGCAGCACGCGGCCTTCCGCGAACTCCTGGCGCTCAATCTCTTCGATGCCGCGCGTGGGGCGCTTTACAAGATCGGTCATGCCAATCCCAAACTCCAGGCATCGGCGGTCGTCTTCATATCCGATGGGTTCCGGCAGTACGCCCGATTCGTACATGATCGACCAGAACTGATTGGTGCGGCCCGCATAGTAGTGCCCCACTCGCGCAGAGCGATCGCCGGGATTCGCTCCCACGAGAATCAGCTTCATTCCCTTGCGAAGATAATCGGGTAGTGTCCTCATTCGCCCCTGGAGAATTCACTCCCACGCATTTTCCCTGCGTGAAGCTCGAAGCCTTAATTACTTTCCTTTGAATTCCGGCTGACGCTTCTCGACATAAGCCTTCAAACCTTCCTTCGCGTCCTCGCTCGTGAAGAGAAGCTGTTGCAACTCGCGCTCGATTCCCAATGCTTCGGCGAAACCAACTTCTGAGCCTGTCACGACCGCTCGCTTGATGCGTCCCACGGCGCGCGAGGCCTTGTTTGGCGGGCAGAACTGGCGCGCATAGGCCACAACGTCTTCCCAGAACGACTCGCGCTCGTAGATGTAGTGAATAAGCCCGAATTCGAGCGCTTCCTCGAAGCTGAATGTGCGTCCCGTGGCCATCAGCTCGATCGAGCGCGCGCGCCCAATGATGCGCGAAATTCGCTGCGTCCCGCCCGTGCCCGGAAGCACACCGAGATTCACTTCGGGAAGTCCAATTTTGCCGCCTTCCTTTTTCGCGATGCGGATATCGCAAGCCATTGCAATCTCGAGACCGCCGCCCACCGTGTGCCCGTTCAGCGCCGCAATTACAAGCTTCGGCGTCTGCTCCAGGCGCGAAAGTGTCTCGTTGGCGTGCAGGCAGAAATAGTATTTGAACGTCGGATCTGATTTCGCCAGCATCGGAATGCTGGCGCCCGCAGAGAAGAACTTGTCGCCTGCGCCGCGCAGCACGATCACGTGAACGTTTTCATCCATCCTCGCGCGCAGAATCGCAGTATCGAGCTGCTGCATCATCTCGTAGGTGTAGGTGTTCGCCGGCGGATCGTCCATCTGAATAATTCCCAGGCCGCCGTCGTTCTCATACTTGATCAGTTGTTTCTGCTCTACCAAGGTCGTCGTCGCCATGATCTATCGTCTCCGTTTTGTGTCCGTCCTATTGAAGCAGAAGTCCTCGTCGAACCCTGAACTTATCCCGCAGCTCGCTCCGCCACTGCAATCCCGTTGCGGGCTATTCGTGCCGGCCTTAGCTCATGGGTCTCATGGCCTTCGGCCATTACGCCGTGTAGAAACATTCCCGCCATCGTCTCGGCCAGCGAATCCGCCTGCGGGTCCGTCTCGCGCCGGTGCCATGTATGAACCCAATTCATCATTCCAAAAAGCGACAATACCGCTACACGTGAGTTCAAGCGACGCGCAATTCCGCTCTTGCGCATTTCTTCGAAAATCCCCAGAGCAATAGAATAATACCGCCGTTTGACCTCCAGCACTTCCTTACGATACTCCCCTTCAAGCGCTTCGTCCTCGTGCGTTAGTACCTTCATCTCCACCGGATGCCGCAGAAAATAGTCCAGGTGATTCTGCACCAGCGCGCGCAATTTTTCGACCGGATCGCTCACGCCTTTCAGCCGTTTTTCCAGACGTGCCACGATGGTTTTGAATGTATACAGCTGAATCAGATAGAGAAGTTCCTGCTTGCTCTTAATGTAGTAATACATCCCCGCGAGCGAAATGCCGCTCGACCGGGAGATATCGCGAATCGAAGCACCTTCATATCCCTTTGCGCAGAATACCTGCGCCGCATGACGCAAAATCAGCTGCTGTTTGGATAATGAAACGCGCGGATGATATCGGGATTTCGGCATTCGAAGTTGAAATACTTGTCGAACGTTCGTTCGAGAACACAGCATAAAGGAACCGCTCATCCCTTGTCAACGGCCAATCACTCGTGCCTTTCCAGCAATTCATCTGGTGCGACCTAAATTCATGCATCCAGGTTGCTTCTCAAGTCGTCTAATCGCTTGTGACGGTGTCAACTCCCTGCAACATCAAAACCTATGCTACTCTCTCGGTCCGGGATAGCTTTCGGATCGGCATTACACGATGAGCGCACCAAAAATCAATCCTGTGGAACCTGCAGTACACACGCTGCCCTCTCAGGTCGTCAAAGACGACGAGCCTATTCTCGTCGCCGCTGCAAAGGCGGGCGACATTTCGGCCTTCGAAACGCTCGTAGGCCGTTACGAGCGAAAGATTTTCCGCCTGGCGCAAAACATCACCCAGAACCGCGAAGACGCCGAAGACTCGATGCAGGAATCGTTCCTGAAAGCGTTCGAACATCTTGGCGAATTTCAGGGCAACTCGCGCTTTTACACCTGGCTGGTGCGTATCGCAGTGAACCAGGCGCTGATGAAGCTCCGCAAACGCCGCCCGAATCAGGTCTCGCTCGACGATGACATCGACACAGGCGAAGAGCTGATTCCCCGCGACGTGGAAGATTGGGGACCTTCGCCCGAAGATCGTTACGAGCAATCCGAACTTTCCAACATTCTGAATACAACAATTTCTGAACTCGACCCATCTTTCCGAGTCGTTTTTCAACTTCGCGACATCGAAGAATTGTCCACTGAGGAAACGGCGGAGGCACTGGGCCTGTCGGTTCCGGCAGTGAAATCAAGATTGTTGCGAGCGCGGCTCAAGCTGCGGCAGAAACTGAATCGGTATTTTCGACGGAGTGAAAATTCGTGAATTGCAGGAACATTGTAAAAGAACTTTCGAACTACCTCGACGAAGCGCTCGATTCCACCTTGAAGGCTTCTATCGAAAAGCACCTCGAGCATTGCGAGGACTGCAAAGTGGTGGTGGATACGACCAAGCAGACGATCCAGATCTATTGCAACTCCGAACCTGCCCCTCTTCCAGAGGATACGCGCCAGCGGCTTCGCGATGCGCTTAAGAAGCGGCTTCGCGGCGTTCGGGTTTAGACGCCTCGCGCTTCTCCGAATCGAGCAACTTTCTCCCACATCGGAATTTCTCTTCCTATTTTTCGCTCGCGAGCAAGCTCGTAAATTTGCCCCGCAACCACAATATCCTCGATCGCGATTCCGTTCGATTTGAACAGCGTGATTTGCTCTGGATTTGTTCGGCCCGGCATCTTACCCGCGACAATGTCTGCCAGTTCTGTTACATGGCTCCAGCGCTCCGCATCCTGGCCGAACACGTGAATCAAGTCGCCTGATTCGAGTTTCGACTGCTCGCGTGAGTCGACGACGATTACGTCGCAGCGCACCACAGCTTCGGAATCCAGCTCCCGTTTCTGCGGGAAATTCGCGCCAATCGTATTAATGTGCGTCCCCTTCTTTAGCCATCGTCCCTCAAGCACCGGGTTCGTGGCGGTCGTCGAGGTGATTACAATGTCGGCGTCACGCACCGCTTCTTCCGCAGTCGCCGCAGGCTTCACCGGAAGTTTCAATCGCGCCGACATCTCCGCCGCGAATCTCTCGCGTCGGCTCAAGTCTCTCCCATAAGCGAGCACTTCCCCAAGTTTGCGCACGAGTGAAATCGCCTCAAGCTGGGTTCGCGCCTGTAATCCTGTTCCGATGATTCCCACCACGCGCGAATCCGCCCGAGACATCAGCCTAGTGGCAACTCCGCTTGCCGCACCAGTGCGTACTTGCCCCAAAAAATCAGCTTCAATGAGGGCGGCAAGATCTCCCGTCAACACATTGAAAAGCGGCACGATGAAGCGAAGCCCTTCGCGCGCGCTCGAATAAATCTTGAGCCCCATGTAGCCGCCCGTCGCGTCCGCCGCTGCCATATAGTGCAGATAACTCTTACCCGGAATGTGCAGCCTCTGGCGCGGGTGCATGATCGCGCTCCCGGCTGCTAGCCTCTGGAATGACTCCTCCACCGCCGCAATCGCCATTGCCATCGTCAAAAGTCTTCTTACGTCTGCTTCCGTTAACAACAACGCCATCGCCAGTCACCTCGGTCGAATGGTATCCCAGCTCAAACGGTGCGCCCAGCTACGTCGCTCCCCCGCTATCAGCACGAACAAACTATCAACTCCGTTAAGTATCGCGATTGCTCTACAGCTTGACACGTTCTTACCGCCACGTTAGGGTATCGCGATAAAATGATGCGCTTTGGCGTCTCATTTTGTAATCAAAAAAGCGTCTATAAGGCGTAATAACCGCTGACTTCGATGCACGCGGAGGCGGGTTGATGGTCTTTTCGCGATCTGCTCTAAACGAATCGAAAGCTGCATTCAAACTCCCGAGTTCCCGCAAAGAGTGGATGCAATTTTGCGCGGTCGGCGTCGGCTGCTATTTGGCCGGTCTGTTAGGTCTGCAAGCGACCAACCTTCATCCTCCCGTCTCTCCTGTTTGGCCGCCCACTGGTGTGGAACTCGCTGCCATACTTCTTCTGGGCTACAGCATATGGCCAGCAGTTTTCATCGCCACATTTTTCGTCTGTTTGGCCGCGGCTACTCCGGTGCACGCCGCACTCGCCATCTCCGTCGCCAACACCTTGGAGCCGATCGTGGCAGCCTATCTCGTCAAAAGGTTTGCTGGCGGAATTTCCGCGTTCGAAAGCCCGCGGGGCGTGGTGAAATTCGTCCTTTCAGCCTGTTTCCTCGGCCCAGCCTTGGATGCGTCGCTGTGTCTTGCTTATCTTTACCAGGCGGGCTATCCGCAAGGACCGGACAAAGGAATGATGTGGTTGACCTGGACGGCAGGCGACGCAATAGGCGGTCTTCTTTTCGCGCCATTCCTCATCCTGTTATTTGGTACTCAGCACCACCGCCTCGATAAGCGCGAATTCGCAGAGCTCGTTGTCCTGTTGCTGGGCCTTATCGCCACGTGCCTGACGGTCTTCGGCCCCCTGTCCCTTCGTTTTGAACAGAAGCAGTTGCTGATGCCGTGGATGTGTTTGCCCTTCATCATCTGGATCGGTTTCCGCTTCTGCCAATTGGAAGCCTCAGGCTCCGCCCTGCTTTTGTTCGGCCTGGCCATTTGGGGCACGCTTCACGGCTACGGTCCCTTTGTTACGCCGGACTTCAATGTGTCGGTCATGTTTCTCGCCGTCTTCGTCGGTGTAACCGCAACCGCCACTTTAGCCATAGCCGCCACGCTGTCCGAACGGCGCCGCGTCGAAGAAGGTCTGTTGGGTTTGCAGACCCTTCTCCAGGAAACGGTCCAGGGGAAAACCCGCGACCTCACGGCGACAATCGAAACCCTGCAAACAGAGGTTGCAGAACGCATGCACGCCGAGATAAGCCTGCGGGAGAGCAACGACCGCTTCCAGCAGCTCGCGGCAACGATTTCCGATGTGTTCTGGCTCATGGACATAGCAAATACGCGACTCTTATATATTAGCCCCGCCTACGAATCCGTTTGGGGCCGCCCGTGCAGCAGTCTTTACGCCGATCCGCACTCCTGGCTCGACGCCGTTCATCCCGACGATTACGACCGCGCCCTTGCTTTTTTCAATCAAGAAACTAGCGAAAACCACTACGACTCCGAGTATCGAATCATTCGTCCCGATGGTTCCGTGCGTCATATCTGGGATCGCGGCTATATCGTTCGCGACCAAAGCGGTCGAATTTGCCGTGTTGCCGGACTCGCCAGCGATATCACCGAAAAGAAGCGGCTCCAGGAAGAATTACAGGAAGCTCAAAAATGGAAGCAGGAACGCAATTGACATAGACTCAAATTCCATCTACAACCACTACGGGGGAAATCAACACTATGATGATTGGAAACAGGCTCAGGGCAATTCGCGAAGAGAAGAACCTTTCGCAGGGCGACATCGAACAGCGAACCGGTTTGCTTCGCTGCTACATCTCCCGCGTCGAAAATGGACACACGGTACCGGCCATCGAAACACTCGAGAAGCTGGCTCGAGCCCTGGACATTCCTCTCTACCAGCTTTTCTATGACGGTGACAAGCTACCCGCGCTCCCGAGCCTTTCCGCGAAGAACAAGGCTGGGGAGAAGGACTGGGCCAGTTCGGGCAAATGGTCGCGCTTCATGCTTCGTGTGCAGGATCTCGTGGGGCGGATGGATCCGCGCGACCGTAAGTTGCTTCTTTTCATGACCGAGAAGATGGCTCGGAAGTAGTTCGGGCAAAACCTAGAAGTTCGTCCGATATCGCAATACCCGCGCTTCCGGTTGATCGAGCACCAGCAGTTCTCCGCGTAGGCTTACCGCGAGTCCCGGTGCGGGCCGGAATGCTTGACCGAGCTGTGGCGCGAGGTCCTGGTCGAGCGTAGGCTTTCCAGCAGTCGTCCACACATGCAAGACGCGCCCGTCCGCATCCATCGCAAAGATACTCGTCCGCGAGACCGCAAACTGAGAGCTAAGCCGCCCAGCGGTTCCGCCGGGGGCTAGTTTGATTTCAGACACGAGTTGCCCGCTATCGGTGAACCGCATGATTCGGCTTCCGTGCTCGTCAAATATGTAAAGATTTCCGTCCGGCCCCATCACAACCGGCCCCGAAGACTTCCAAGATCGGATGAATCAGATTTCGGCGCCCACGACTGTATGAGCCGGAATCGAGGCGAGTAGGTGTCAACCTTTCCGCTTGCGGAGTTCAGTACGTAGATCGAATCATCGCTACCCGCTGCCACGCTAACGAATCCTTCCTTGCCGGGCCGAGTCCTCAAGTGTAGTTCGCGGTGAATGTCTTTTTCGCCTCCGGGATAAATGACAAACACGCTTCCACGAATCGGATCCGAAACGTAGATGTCACCATCGCTATCCACCGCGATCCATTGGGGGTGCTTGAGGGCGTCCTCCTGGAAGGAGAGCAGCGGCGTCCCCTGCCAGTCAAACTTGTGGATGAACTGACTTCCGGCATCGGCGATGTACACGTTGCCGAGAAGATCGGTCGCGATGCTCACCGGCTCCGACAGTTGTCCAGGGCCGCCGCCTCTTACACCGAACTGACCGATGAACTCCAAAGCCGGCGCGGCCGGCGCGGGTGATTTCGCTTCCGTCGGAGTTTGCGAGCATCCGGCGAGGGTTGCGACGCCGATGCTGATCAGAAGGCTAGTGATCAGGCCGTACAAAGCGCGAAGGGGCATACGCAGATGAATTTATCGCATCTGCGCGCAAGTGTGACGCCGAATCATGTCCGATGGAACGCGATGATTAACGCCTGTGCTTTCGAGGCTTTGCTTCGCCGGCTTGCTTCACACGGCGAACGATTGTCTGGTGCATCACATAATCGCGCTCGGTCGCGCTGCCACTGCCGATATCGGTGAATGAGAACCTGGTATCGCTACCAATTTGCGAAGAGTCCTTGACGCTCACCGGCAGCTTCCCGCACACGCCGCTCTCGACGTAGGCCGTTTCGTAGCGCTGGCGCTGTTTTCCCCAGGTATATACACGCAGTAGCGAGAAATCGCACGGTTGTCCTTCGGGCCCGTGTGCGCCGAGCAGCAGGTATTGCGGCTTGGATTTTCCGGAAGAATCGACGACCTTATTCAGCTCGGACCAGGACACAATCCGCATTCCGGCTGCGCTCGCGTAGTCTGGCAGCGGTTGCGGCACGTCAAGCTCGATAAAGCGACCGAGAATCCACCCGGAAACCGAATCTTTTGCCGAAGTCTGCGCGCGCACGAGCCACCAGTCTTCCTTTTTCGCCTGCACCGGCTCGCCCGCCGATTCGTCTTGCGTGACTACCACGGCTGAAGTCGGAACTTCGACGGCTCGGCGCTCGAAAATCTCAAGCGGCATACTCTTGTTGAGCTGACGCAGGCGAATGCCATCTCGGCCCGCGTCGATGCGCAAGTTCGTCAGGACCTTCGTGTGGCCGCGCGCCTGAATGGGCAGCGATACAGCACGTTTTTCGAGGTCCGCAGCTTTTTGCCAGACATCTGTCGACAGAAGGTCCCGCTCATTTACCCATCCCGTGAGGCCGGTGGTGGTGCGCACGTTTACCTGATCCTGAAATCGTTCCAGCACCTCCAAGCGATCTCCATAGCTCACCGTAGTGACCGGCTCGCGCACCTGTGCCGTCGTGCTCTGCAGAGTGACTTGGCGGTTGCCCGCGTAGGCAATCTCGAGCGGCGCCGCGGCATGATGGAGCCGAAAATATGCAGCAGCCGCGACTACGAGGAGTACCGCAAATCCGAGGAGCAGCTTGCGCGTCACGGGTGGTCACCGAACGTGATTCCGACCGCTCGCGCGGCGCGCACGTAATCCCGCCGGCGCACAGGCAAACCATCTTGTCGAAATCTCCACGGCCAACTAGGTCGACAGTTTGTCGTCCCAAGAATCGTTCCGCCGCGAGGAAGAATCCCGCGAATCGATTCAGTCGTGAGCTCTTCCGATTGCTCGGGCCAGATGAGTCCGTTGAAACCATTCGTTACGCCGATGACGCGCCAGCCGTATTCCAGCCGCGCCGTGCGTACCACTGCCCGAATAACAGCATTCAATCCGGGGCAGTCACCTCCGCCTGTGCTGACGCCAATCGTTCGTTTTGGTGCAGCCATTCCGAACGTATCTCCGACCGCAACGTTCGATTTTATACCATCGGGCGCGCGCATCGCCGCACGGCATCGCGGCCGAGTTTCCACATCTTCTAAGCTAAGGAAATTTTTTCCTTCTGATACAATCCAGCGGTTATTGTCGACAATCGCTCGAAGAACTGGAGCTTTCGCGTGGAAATTCTAGAAAAGCTGAAGCCGCTTGCGCTGCTGATGCTCCGCGCTGGTATCGGAATCATTTTCATCTATCACGGATATCCAAAGCTGTTCACACACACCCATGACATAATGGCCGCATTCCAGAGGATGGGATTTCCGTCGTTTTTCGTTTATATCGCGGGCGTTGTGGAGTTTTTTGGCGGAATTGTTCTAATTCTCGGACTATTCACTCGCATCGCGGCGCTGCTACTAGCGGGCGAGATGGCGGTCGCGGTCTTGAAAGTGCATTTGCCCCAGGGCGCGATCACCGACGTAAAGAACTACGAATTCCCAATGATCCTGGCAATGGCCTGTTTCGCGCTGGCGACGATCGGAGCGGGGATGATTTCGATCGATCACGCCATTTATCGCGGTGGCGGCAAGCCATCGAGACGGCTCAAAGATCGCGGCTAAGCCGTTGTTCGCTTTCGTGTGTCTTGTGTCGATGCGCGACGCTTACGCGGTCTGCACGGAGTGTTGCGGCTCCTGCTGCGCCGCAGCAGCAGGCATTGGCGCTTCAGGCATCACGATCCAGGCTATGAAGTAACCGAGGATCGCCGGAATCACCGGAAACGGAACAAAGCACGCCAGAACCCATAGCAAACGGACGATCGTAGAATCGACGTCGAAATATTCGGCTACGCCGCCGCAGACTCCGGCAATTTTCCGGTCGACCACCGAGCGCATCAGCCGCTTCTGGACGAGCGGGGATCCGGCGCTTGGCACGCGCTGGCGCGTTCCGCAGTAATAGCAAAAATTCGAATACTCGGTGATGTCGCGTTTGCAGTTCGGACAGTTCATCGAAATACCTCCTGCGCGGACGGGTACTTTCGCCGCTCTGCAGATAGTTACGTTTCACGACCGCAAAAGGTTTCCATCTCGCCTCTAATATTTTACCAACTCGCGCACGGAGCTAACAATATCTCCTGTTTGCGGCAAAATCACGTCTTCGAGTTGCGGCTGGTAGGCGCAGAACGTGTCTGTAGCCGCCACGCGACGAACGGGAGCGTCCAGTTGGTCGAATAGTTCGTCGGCAATGCGTGCCGCGATTTCGGCGCCGTAACCCCATGAGCGCGTGTCTTCGTATGCGACGAGCACGCGATTGGTTTTTCTTACCGTGGCCGCGACAGCGTCCCAATCATACGGGCTGAGCGTGCGCAAGTCGATGATCTCGGTCGAGATGCCGTCGCGAGCGAGCTCGGCAGCGGCGACTTCCGCGCGATGGACCACGGCTCCGTATGTCACGATGCTCACGTCGGTGCCCTCACGCACCATCCGGGCTTTGCCGAACGGAATCGTGAAATCGGCGCCCGGATATTCGGAGCGATTGTAGGGCTGGCGGTAAAGGTGTTTATGCTCGAGGAACATCACGGGATCATCGGAACGAATAGCAGTGCGCAGCAGGCCACAGACGTCAAGCGCCGTCGAAGGCATCACCACACGAAGGCCGGGGACGTGAGTAAAGATCACCTCGCCGCACTGGCTGTGATAGATGGCACCGCCGGTCAAGTATCCGCCGATGGCTACTCGGACGATCGCCGGCGATTTGAAATATCCGGCGGAGCGCCAGCGCATCGTCGCCAACTCGTTGCGAAGCTGCATCATGGCCGGCCAGATGTAGTCGAAGAACTGAATCTCCGCCACCGGTTTCATCCCGCGCGTCGCCATGCCGATCGCGCGTCCGATGATATTCGCTTCCGCGAGCGGCGAATTGAAAACGCGCCGGCTGCCAAATTTTCGCTGTAAACCTGATGTGGCTTTAAAGACGCCGCCCTTCCCTTTTAGTTTTGCGAGCTGGTCTTCGCGGCTGCAATCGGCGACATCTTCTCCGAAGACGACGATGCGCTCATCTCGCGCCATTTCATCCAAAAGGGTAGCCGAAATCATCTCGACCATCGTTTTCGGCTCGCCGTGCGGCGCAGGAGTGGTGTCGAATTGCTTTCCGGTGGGATCGATATCCGGCGAATGGACGAATTCATAAATCGAGTCTTTCGACGGAAGCCCGGCTTGAAGCGCGCGGTCCGTGGCTTCAAGAATTTCCCGTTCCACGTCCGCTTCGATCGCTTCCAGTTCCCGCTCGTCGAGAATTCCTTCGCGAACGAGGAACAGTCCGAATTTCGGAATCGGGTCTCGGCGTGCTTCTTCTTCGCGCTCTTCATCGCAGCGGTACAATTTCTCGTCGTCGGAAAGCGAATGAGAATAGGGCCGCGTAACATGCGCGTGAACCAGAGCCGGGCCCTTGCGTTCGCGGCAATGCGCGGCGGCGCGGCCGAGCGCGGCATAACTTTCGAGCGGCTCGGTTCCGTCACACTCTTCGATGTGCAGGGCGGGATAATTCGCGACGAGTTTCGAGATGCTGCCGCCGACCGTCTGCACTTCGACGGGAACCGAGATGGCGTACTTGTTGTCTTCGATCAGGTAAAGGACGGGCAAGCGCTCCGTGCATGCGGTGTTGAGCGATTCGAAAAATTCGCCCTCGCTCGTGGCGCCTTCCCCAGCGGAGACGTAGACGATTTCGTCGCGATGAAATCGCACAGCATTGCCAAGCGGCGCCTGCTTGGCCTGTTGGAGAGCTTTGGGAAATTCAGAATAATAAATCGAGGCTTCCGCGGCTCCAACGGCCTGCAGGAACTGGGTGCCCGTGGGCGACGAACGCGAGACGATATTGAGTTGTTGATGGCCCCAGTGCGACGGCATCTGGCGCCCTCCCGAGGCGGGATCGTCCTTCGCGCCGACGCCTTCGAGAAGCATCTCGTAGGGCGTTACGCCGAGCATCAGACAGAGGGCGCGGTCGCGATAGTAGGGATAGAACCAGTCGTATCCGGGCTTTAGAACGAGCCCCGCCGCAGCGAGGACGCCTTCGTGGCCGGCGCCGCTGATCTGGAAGTAGATTTTGTTCTGACGTTTGAGCTGGATTTCGCGGTCGTCGAGCTTGCGCGAGAGGAACATCGTGCGGTAAATGCGGATAAGCGCATCGCGGTCGAGGCCGTGGTACTTCGCTGCGTCGAATTTTGCTGTCTTAACTTTGGTCTGCGTAGGCATCAGTTACCTTCGGCATGAGAGGTGCCGGATGGGGAATCCTAGCCCGTTGGGCTTCGGCTCATTTCCAGCGAATTCGCTTTCGGCTCATTATAGTGGCAAATTTTGAAGAAAAAAATCGCAATATATTTGCGATTAGACCTGAGCCGGATTCTTTGTTTTCAATGAGTTGCGGACCTTTCTAATTCCAGATTTGCGATTAGAAATTCGGTGGTTGGCGATGGGTGAGCCAGGGATGAATGGGGTCGGCGACGGACGGGCGCCCGTTAACGGCTCTCGGCGCGCCAGTGTCTTGCTTTCTGCTGATTGAAGCAACCGCCGCGAATTTTGTGTAACAGCCACGACCCATGATAGCATAATGGTAACTAATTGTCGAGCGCAAAATGCGTGGCTGCGAGACTACACCTGCACGAACCTAGCCAGCTGGGCGCCAGTTTTCGTCGCGGGCGACGCTTTGGAAGCCGTAGGTTTCGTAGCGGGTGGTTACCTTGCCTTCGCGAAGGCTGACAACGGTGAAACCTTCAGGCGTGCCCAGGCGTGAGCCATGCCACCAGTTTCCACAAACTGCGCCGCTGGTGATGTATTGCGTGTTTTTGTAGGCAACAACTTCATTGACGTGAGTATGCCCCTGCAGCACGGCAAGCACGTTTGCATGCTCGAAAACTTCGAGCACCTCGGGAGCGTTCGCCACCGTCATCGTATTGTATTTACGGCCGGCAGCAACCACCTGCGCGTACGAAGCAAACGCCGTAACAAGCGGGCAGTGAATCACGGCAGCAACGGGCGCGCCCGAGGGTAACCGCTTCAGATCATTCCGCAGCCACTGAAGCTGCTCTTCGTCAACCCGCGCTTCCCAAAGACGATCATCGGTCGGGTGAATCGAATCGAGCACGACGAAGTGATATCCCTTGTGATCGAAGGAATAGAACGTCTGGCCCATGCGGTCCTGATACATTTTTTTGCCGTAAGCGGGGTCGGCGGGCGCAACACCGCTTCTTCTGAGCACTCCGAATACATCATGATTTCCAATCGCGTGGTGCAGCGGCATCCCGATAAGTTGCTCGGTGCGGCTATAAAGGTCGTAGACCATGCGAGCGCGCGTGCCGTCGACACAGAATGCGTCGAAGACGTGGTCGCCGCCCGTGATGGCGAAATCGGATTTCGTGGAAGCGATTTTGCGGAAGCACATATCGCAGCCGTGAGCAGCGTCGAGCTCGGGCTGGATATGCGTGTCTGTGAAAAACACGAAATCGAACGAGCCTGGTGAGGGCGGAGGCTCGGTCCGGAAAGGCGGCAAGGCAGCCGCGGCGCCTGCGGCGGCAAGAGTCTTCAGGAATTTTCTGCGATCCAGTTGCATTCGCGATTCTCAGCCCAATTTTTGTGAACCTGAAATGTTATCACGGCAGTCGTTCTTAACACCTCGACGTGCCTGTAACCAGCGTAGGCAAATTGGGCACGCCGCGCGACGCGGAGAGGATTGCACCCGTGCGACTTCCCAGAGATTATGCTGGCGGGTCGAGCACAAAGCGGCGGGGCCGAAAAGAGCCGGCAGGATGCCGGCGTTACGGAAGTGCACCGTTGGCCTTAGCAGGGTGCGGGGACTGACGCGCAGGTGCCATTTGTGCACAAGAGGCAAAATCGAAACGATGCCGCGAAGATAGATTACGATTGAGATGCTAGTTGTGTCGCCGGATGACGATGCGCATCCGGCGTGTAGATGTGCTCCGGCCTCACACCGAGGCCTACCAGTCGCGCTGGAATCCGGCGGAGCGCCGGGAACCGTTGCAAAAGGCGCAGCAGAAGCGGGAGCTGCCGCACGGGTTCCTTACGGCTCAAGGCAGGCCAAATAAAATGCTTGTGCGCGAAAACTTGGGCGCCTTGAGTGATTTTTGTTGGAAACTCGCGACGCTTTTGAACGCCGCGACACGGTTCGTCAAGCGGAGCATGTTTGAGTAGTGGCTGCGCCAAAGCGTTCGCAGCGGCGACGGCGTCCTGAATCGCGAGATTGATGCCAACGCCTCCGATAGGAGACATGGCGTGCGCGGAGTCTCCGATGCAGAGAAGCCCGGTTCGCGACCACTGGCGCAAACGATCGACAGAAACTGAAAGCAGCTTGATATCGTTCCAATCCTTCAATTCGGTGGTTCGGCCACGCAGAAACGGAGCGATCGTTTCGAGGTCCTCGCGAAAAGCCGGCAAGCCCTTCTGCTTGATCTTGTCGAACGCTCCTTTCGCGATCACGTACGCGCACTGCCAGTAATCGCCACGGTCGAGAGTGACCAGAATCTTGCCGGCGTGGAAGCGTCCCAAAGTCTGGCCGGGATCACTTTTCTCTCGATGAATCCGCATCCACAGCACGTCGATCGGAGCGCCAAGATCGATCACTTCGAATCCGGCCTGTTTGCGAACCGTGGAATGCCGGCCGTCGGCTCCGACGACTAGGTCCGCGCGCACTTCGAGCCCGCCTTCCTTGGTAGTCGCGCGGACACCCGCCACACCGCCATTTTCCAGGGTAAGGTCGGTAACCTCTGATTCCATTCGTAAGTGGAACTCGGGGTACGCACGCGCCTTTTCCGCGACAAAATTGAGAAAATCCCATTGCGGCATGAGACCGACGAACTTGCAGTGCGTCGGCAAATGAGAAAAGTCCGCGACTGTCACTGTAGTGTTTTCGATTGCCGCTCCAATTTCGGTGAGCTGCTGATGCGGGCGACGCAAGAGATCGTCGAGTATTCCGAGTTCATACATCAGCTCAAACGTGGACGGGTGAATCGTATCGCCTCGAAAATCGCGCAGGAAATCTGCATGCTTTTCGAGCACCTGAACATCCACGCCCGCTCGGGCGAGCAAAAAGCCCAGCACCATGCCGGCAGGCCCGCCACCGGCTATGCAGCAAGTGGTTTGCACGGTGCGGGAATTTGAATTCTCTGCAGGCATAATGGGGCTCCTTCTTCGAACGGGTTCTTATACTGTAACCCGTCGCGCGGTGTACTGACGAGCCGTGATCGTGGTGCCCTTGCTCCGCTCCATTCTAGGTATGCGTTATAGGCTCGCTCGATCCAGGTATGCTTGGGCGCGAGGCTCCGAGAAAAACGCACAGGCAGGAGTGCCTGTGCCACTTAAGGCGAACCGCGCCGGGGATCGGCGCCACGAATGCTACTGAACGCGTTGAGGAGAGGAAAACTAACGCAACCGGCACTTTCTGGGCCTGCTTCTTTTTGGGGGATACCTTATTCGGGGAAAAGACCCGAGACTATGTTGGGGCCGTCGTTATACTGCGTGATGATGGCATAGCATTCGCACGCGAACTGTTCCAGTTTCTTGCGGTTCAAAATCTTCACTGATCCGCGCGTGTAGCCGATTATTTTCTTCCGTTGCAAGATACCAGCAGCCAGCGTGACGCTGGGCCGATCGGTGCCCAGCATGATCGCCAGAAACTCATGCGTGATGGCCACAATTCCGGAGTCGACTCTGTCCTGGGCGATGAGTAACCAGCGGGCGAGGCGTTGCTCGATCTTATGAAGGCGATTGCAAGCGGCCGTTTGTGCGATTTGCATTGCAAGGCCAGCAGCGTAACGGCTGAAAATCATTTGCAGTCCCGGGGTGGACGGCAGAATTTCCGCCAGCGAACTGATTCGCAGCCTGAATCCCTCCCCAGCAATCTGAACGACTTCTCGAAGCGGGCTTCTGTTAAGGCCGAGAACCGCGGACATTCCAGCCGCGCCGTCACGGCCGAGAAGTCCGGCCTCGACACTCTTTCCGTCCTTCATCTCGACAATCAGAGAAATCAGGCCTCCATTTGGGAAGTAAGCAAATCGGACGAGCCGGTGAGGCTGGTGAAGACTCTCTTGATGAGAGAGCGTGACGAACTTCAGGCAGGGCCGGATCAACCGGAATTCTGCATCCGAGAGAGCCAGGAGCAGTTTGTTGCTTACGGGCTTACCTTCGGGGCTCGTGCGCTCACCTGGCTGGATAGCTTGTAGTTTTGGGATGGACATTAAGGTTGTACCCGGTCTGGCCATCAGGATGTCCGGCGCCCTCTAAAGTTGTTAGTCTCGGTAAAGCTTACTTCGTGTATAACTGCTTATATACTAAGTTCATCGGCTGAAACCGCGTTGACTCGAGCAACAACGGCTTTCGTCGGCGTATGGATCGCGAAATGTTCGTTGGTTGAAAGGCTGCCGAGTTCTTTGAGTTTGGCGACAGCATTCTGAATTCCGCGAACATAAACACGCCATACCACAGAGCCGTCAGTGAACCTTTCAAAGAGATCGTACTCGTCAAAGGAATCGTACTCGCGATCCATTCCGCCCCCGGTTTGGCGTGGAGTTGTGTATCAGGTCTGAAGTGTTGCGTCTGTAGGATTCCCTACTCAGGTGTCAGACTGGTCTGACCGCGGAGTTTGACGATGGTTGCAGTAAGCGTTCGCGAGTCCCTAGCAGGAAAATTAGATGCTCGCCGCGAGTGTGAAATACTGTCTTTTGGAGAAAGCGGTGGAGTAAAATGGTCGCGCGTCAGTACTAGCCTTCGAACCGAATACATGAAACCACGCTTGTTTCCGAGACATCTGAGATATAGGAGGCATCAGAAGATGAAGGTGCCGATGAAATTGACGGGCGCAGGCGTTAATTGGGCCAGCGTCGGAAATAGGAAAGTGAGACTAGGCAGCCAGATGCTGGCGGTGCTGCTCGCGGTGGGGCTGGTGTTCGCCACGTGGCCGCAGAACGTGGGCGCGTATCAGGATGCTCAGCAGCAGGATACGCAGCAGCAGGGGGGCGACACTTCGCAGCAGGGTGCACCGGACCAAGAGCAAGGTCAGGGACAGGCGTACACACAGCAGACGCCCGAGCAATTGCAGCAGCTGGTTGCTCCGATCGCGCTGTATCCGGATTCGCTGGTGGCGCAGATTCTGGCAGCTACCACGTTTCCCGCGGAAGTTGTCGAGGCCGATCGGTGGGTCCAGCAGCATCCGGATTTGAAGGGTGACGAACTGGCGAAGGCGGTGGACCAACAGCCGTGGGACCCGAGCGTGAAGGCGCTGACGGCGTTTCCAACCGTGCTCGGCAACATGGATAAGAACATTTCGTGGACATCGTCGCTCGGCGATGCGTATTACAACCAGCAACAGGATGTGATGGACGCGATTCAGGTGATGCGCCAGAAGGCGCAGGAGGCCGGGAATCTGAAATCCACTCCGCAGCAAACGGTGCAAACGCAGGGCTCAACGATCGTGATTCAGCCTGCCGATCCGCAGGTGGTCTACGTGCCCGCTTACGATCCTTGGATTGTGTACGGAGGCCCGATTGTTGCGTGGCCAGGTTGGTATCCGTATCCGGGGATCTGGTATGCGGGGCCATATCTTTCGTTCGGAGTGGGATTCGGAATTGGCTGGTACGGCGGCTTCGGGTGGGGTTGGGGCCATTGGGGATTCGACTGGCACGACCGAGCGATCCTGTACAACCACAATCGGTATTACTCGAACAGCCGCACGTTCTATAACCGCAATGTCTACTATCGGCATGGAGGCGATCGCGGCGTCGTGGCAAATCCGAGGAACAGTTTCGACAACAATCGCGGGCGCGACAACCGCGCCTACGACAGTCGCGGAAACGAGGCCAATCGAGCGGCGCGCGACAACAATCGTGCGTCTAGCAACGTGTACAACCGCCCCGGCGCGACCGCGCGGCCCTTCAACGGCAATACAAATGAGGCGCGGGGATGGAGCAACTCACCCTCGCCCCAACGGGATACGCGTTCCAGTGCGTTTGGCGGTTACGACCGCGGCGGGGAAACCAGGGGCTATTCTTCGCGAGGATCAGCGAGCTTTGGCGGTGGAGGTGGAGGCGGCGGCTTTCACGGTGGTGGAGGCGGTGGTCACGGCGGCGGAGGCGGTCACCGGTAGGCGGACGTATCCAAGGGTCACAACGACATTGAAAACCTACGACATGGAGAAGATATGCGGCTGACGAGAATCGAGGTTAGGCAATTCGGCTGGAGCGATCTTGTCAAGATTGGCGCGGCGGCAGTTTTTTTGACGGCATGCCTTCCTACCCGGACCGTTGCGCAGGAAAAGGGGCAGAAAACTTTTTCGTCGGCGGAGGAAGCGAGTCAAGCGCTCGTGAAAGCCGCTCAAGATAACGACGAAAATGCGATGATCGCGATCATCGGCAAGAGCGCGAAAGAGATTATTTCGTCGGGCGATGAAAAGCAAGATGCGGAACACAGGGCAGATTTTGTGAGGCGGTATGAAGAGATGCATCGGCTTTTCAAGGAACCGGACGGGACAACGACGCTCTACATCGGCGTCGACAACTGGCCGACGCCAATACCGGTCGTGAACAAAGGCAAGGTGTGGTACTTCGATGGCGCGGCCGGGAAACAAGAGATCTTGTACCGGCGAGTTGGGCGGAACGAAATCTCGACGATTCGAGTTTGCGAGGAACTGGCCAAGGCCGAAAATGAATACTTTGCGGCACAGCATGTGTATGCCGCGAAAATTGCGAGCGATCCGGGCCAGCACAATGGCCTTTACTGGAGTGGCGAACCTAAGAGTCCGGTCGGGCCGCTCGTGGCAGCCGCAGATACAACGAGCAAAGGCGTATCTCCCACGCCGTTCCACGGTTATTATTTCCGCATACTGACGAATCAGGGGAAAGATGCTTCGGGCGGCGCAAAGAGCTACATAGTTGACGGCAAGATGACCGGCGGGTTCGCGATCGAGGCCTATCCGGTGGAATATCGGTCATCGGGCGTGATGACTTTTGTCGTTGGCTCGGATGGAGTTGTCTACGAAAAAGATCTTGGGAAGAAAACCGAGACCGAAGCGAAAGCAGTCAAGAGGTTCGACCCAGATTCTTCATGGCATCGAGCGGAGAACGAGCAAGAAGCGACGAACACACAAACCACGAAGTGAAGTGAACAGCGGCATCGCTCGGCACGAACCCAACGCGACATCTCCTGGTAGTGCCCGTCAATTCACCAAACCCGAAAATTGCAGAAAACTGCGCTGCTCTGTGAAAATGCCGAAAAAAGAAGGACTTGCCAAAAACTGAGCCTGAGTCCACTTAGCGTTCGCGAAGCGGTGACAGTCCCACTGAAGGTCAAGCGGGAACCTAAGGCAAATCCTAAGGCAGCACGGAAACCGAAGTGATGTAGGATGTGACATCCTCATACATCGGAGTGGTATGGCTGGAACTTTTACAAGAGCGTTCTGGTTGTACTACGCCGTGGCGTTCATAGTTCTGATTCCGCGAGCATCTACGAAGTCCTAAAGGAAGGATGGCCTAAGATAATCCTCATGATCTGTATTCCCGCCTTGTGCTTTTTCTCTCTCGGAGTTCCTACCATACTTTCCAAAACCAAAGGACGGGGTAGACGGGGCGCTTAATTTCCGCATTTTATTTTGGTCGCGTTAAAAAGAAGAGGGCCCCAAATTTGGGCCCTCTTTGTTTCCTTTTTTGTTTGCCGCTTGTAGCGTAGCGAACGTCAGTTGCCGGAAGCTGCGCGTCCTGAAGTATCTCGCGTGAGCTCGAGATTTAATGCGATGCTCACCTCATCACGAACGCCCGGCGTGACAGGAGCCGGCCCCGGATAATCTTCACCAACCGTTAGCGACTCCGGCGGGTGAGATGCTGTGACGACCGCAGTGCCGGTGCACGAGGCTCCCTGATAGTCCTCGCCGACAGTGGCAGGAAAATCGCAAACCTTGTTCTCAACTACCACCGGCCAGTTCGTGTCGGTTATCGCGTCGAAGAGTTGGGGAAAATCTTCCGTCTTGATGCCGGAGTTGGCAGTGAGTTTCAGTGAATGGCTGTTTCTCGTTTTGGCGGTCGCGGCACCTGTATGGTCAAACACAAACGTCGCTTCCCGAGTTGTGATGTGGACCACGGGTTCGCTGTAGACAGGCCCCGAGTAAGCTTCGTCGATGGTAATAGTCGCGGGACGCTCGAGATACGAGAGCGTCAAATCGCCCGTCACCGCAAGCTTTCCATCGTTCCTGGGCTTGACGCTTCTAGAACGGAACGTGATGACGCCGGCGCGAGCTACATTCGGAAAATCAGCTGCATTCACGCTGCCGTCCGGGTTGATTGAGGCCGGAGCCTGATCGCCGGGATAGATCGTGAAGTCGAACGAAGAATGAGCGATCGAATTTGCGTCCAAGGTTACGGAACCCTCCACGCGAGCAATGCCCACGTCAACCGTTGCGTCTGGGTCGGCTGTAGAACTGAGAAACAATCGGCTGGTGGAATGATCGGAATCCAGTTTCCAACTTGTGGTCTGCGCCACCACTGGTGACGCGAGAACCGTCGCGAGCATCGCAGAGAATGCGAGCTGCGGAATTTTATTCTTCATTTTTTCCTCCGGTTAAATTGGATTCGGCGACTGCGGGATGGATACAAGTAAAATCATTGCAACTCAATTAGCCGTATCTCGTTTGTCAGCAGTCGGATTGGCGCGATATCGTGCAGCGGTGCACAAAATATTTTTCGCGTGTCTCTAAACACTGAAGCGTTTTTTATGCGGATTCGTCGAGAATGGTTGCACGAACCAAGCCGCGCACGAACCGAGGAGAGCGGATGACCATTTATGTGATTGCGATGTTCTCGATTAGCGATCGAGCCGCATACCAGCGCTATCAGGCGCAATTCATGAGCGTGATGAATCGTCATAAGGGACGATTGCTCGCGGCGGATGAGCATCCCGTGGTTCTCGAGGGCAATTGGGATCGTGACAAGGTGGTCGTGCTGTCGTTTCCGAACGAAGCGGGTTTTCGCGAGTTCGCGGATTCCCCGGAATATCAGGAAATTTCGAAGGACCGGCGAGCCGGCACGGACGGATTTGTTGTGTTAGTGCGAGGTGTCCCGGAATGCGAATAGGAGATGATGCCGGGCTGCGCGCTAAGGACCCGAGTAATAACCTTCACGTGCTTGGACGATGAGATCTTTCTGATTTACAGTGACGTGGATTAGGTGATAGATGGAATCAGCGTTGGGGCGATCGGGCGTGTAGCCGAGGCTGTACTGGTTTCGCAGTTCCTCTTCGATCTGCGCGTAAATTTGCTCGATAGAAAGTTTCTTTTTCACTTCGAAAAGCTGGCCGCCGGTTTCCTTCGAGATACGCTCGAGAATCTTCTTGCCGTCGGGGCGTTGTTGCTGAGGATAGCGGCCCGGGCCTCCTCGTCCCATTCCGCCGCCACCATAACCGCCGTGACCTCCAAAACCCCCGCGGCCACCGGAGCCGTAAGCATCCTCGTCCGCAAACAAAATCGAGTAGACCGCCGTGTCAGCACGCTGCGCCGAAGACATGGCGTTATTCAAAGACTCTTTGCTCCCGTGATCAACTCCGTCGGTGAGGATAATCAGGGCTTTGCGTCCCTGTTGCTTCTTCATTAGCTCGTTCGAGGCGAGATAGATCGAGTCATAGAGCAACGTGCCTCCACCGCCGTGGCCGCGCCCTGAGCCGCCCGCCCCTCCACCTCCTCCGCTTCCCCTGGTTGTTGTGAATTCCGGAGTATCGAGAAGCTCGAGGGCCGAGCGAAGTTTTTCGCGAGATGCCGTCAAATCCTGAAGAAGTTCCACCTCGCGATCGAAGTGGATCAAGAAGGCTTTGTCCTTATCTTCGCGCAGGATGTGATCGAAGAAAGAATAACTCGCGTTCTTCTCCTGGTCGAGCACGCGCCGTTGGCTTAGGCTCGTGTCAACCAAGAGGCCGAGGGTGAGCGGCAGATCGCTCTCGCGTGCAAAATACTTGATGGTTTGCGGACGCGCATCTTCCTGAAGCGCAAAGTCGGATTGATTCAAATTGGGGATGATTTTCCCGTGCTTATCGCGAACCGAAGCGTAGACGGTGACGAGTTTTACTTCGGTGGAAATCTTCGACTGCGATTGAGGTGGGGCTTGCTGCTGCGACTGAGACTGAGGCGCAGATCGCGATTGCGGCGGCGATGGTTGCTGTGGCGGCGATTGCTGCTGTTGTGACTGCGATTGCTGTGGCTGCTGTCGGCTCCACGAAACGCCTTCTAGAGAAACAGCGAAAGCGGCTAGGACAACCACGGCGGATATTGTGTTACGAGATTTCCGTGCGCCCGAAACGTAATCGAGCATCGCTCTATTTGTCTTTCGCATGGCAATGAGAGGATTCATTCTAGTCCTTGAAGTTGCCTATGGCCAGACGCCGCGAGCCTCCACTTCCCTTCCCGCTTTGCCTGAGTCGGGCACTCCCCGCGAAGGGCAGCGGGCGCTGAGGAGCGAACAGGCAGAGCGATCCGCAGGAACATAGAACTAGGAAGTTTCTCTTCAAAACTGAGCGAATAGAAAAGCCAGCGGGCTTTTGCCCGCCGGCCTTTTCTCGGGGTGAGCGGTCAAATAAAACAGGCCTAAGCTACGCGGGCCATTGAGGGAGAATTATTCAGTTCCAAAACGAAGCCCTTATCCTGCGCATGGACTAAGTAGTGTCCGGGCGCGACGACCGACAGCCGGTCAAGGCGCTTTCGCGCAGCCTCAAAATCCCGGTCCGCGGCGATCCAGAAGAAGTTGCCATCGTCCAAGCGCTTGAAGAGATCGAACGTGTGATTCATCGAGTGGCTCCTGTGAGCTTCAACGCTCGTTTTTGACAAGTGCAGTTTGGATGCCAATGCTGAGCAAGGAAGTCTAGTGGAATCATCGAACTAAGGGATAAAAGGAAGTCTGTAGCTGGGCGGTTGACAGGTAATTTTTGCAAGCCAGTATCGGCTTTGGGTACTAAAACTAGTGCTCATCTCCGGCGGCACGAGCCGCCCAGATTTAGAGACGGCTAGCGGCTCACCGACTACGAAGATTTGGATACCAGTCCAGGATGCGCAAGCGAGGTTCACCGGCGGTCCTGTCTATACGTTCAGAACTTAGTCGAGAGACTCGAACAATTCGGCGGTTTGTTCGAATTCAGCGTCCGGTTGGCGGATGATTTCGCAGTCCACGGACTTGAATGGGTCTTCAGTAGGGATACGGTCGAGCCAGCGCTGTTGCGATAGCTTTTCGTGATCGGAAAAATCGAGCCGCACGAAGACGCGTATGTTGGAGCCGGAATCGGATTTGTCCGGCTTTGCGGATGATTTCTTCTTGGCGGCGGAAGGCTTCGCAGCGCCCTGCTGGTCATCGGACTCGACGCGCTCGAATTTGAGAAGCATCTTGTTGCCGAGGCGAAATCCCTGCTTCCACGCTTCGATCTTGTGCCGTGCCTGCTGAGCGGTTTCTTCGTCCCTGCCGAAGTCGAAGACTAAGTACGAGTGAGCCATGGTCTTTATTTAGCGGCTTGCGGGCGGGTGTGTCAAGTGGGCGAGCCATCGCTGGGCAGTGCGAACCCAGGATCAATTTGTGTGTTGCGCCCTGTGATGCATCGTGTTAGGGTGAGCGAACAAAAGGCGAAGGCTGTTCTTGGGGACCTTTCGATGGAGGCGGCAAGTCGAGGACTGGCGGTCGTGAAGGCAGGCACGACCCTGGATGCGTTCCAGGACGTGCTAGGAAGCCTTGCAGGGCGTTATAAGACCGACGAGGTGCTGACGGCTATTCGGCACCTGCCCGCCCGCGAAGCGCAGTTTGGCGCCATGCCCGCGTGGGTACGGCCTGAGCTTCTTGAGGCTTACCGCGCGAAAGGGATCGAGCAGCTCTTTTCGCATCAATCTGAGGCTGCTGAGCTCGCGCACGCAGGCAAGGATTTTGTGGTCGTGACGCCGACCGCCTCGGGCAAGACGCTTTGCTACAACTTGCCGGTGCTAAATTCCGTCATCGAGCAGCCCGACACCCGAGCGCTCTACCTTTTCCCCACCAAGGCGCTCGCGCAGGACCAGCTTGCGGAGCTGCACGATCTGGCGAGCCGGCTCGACGATTGTTTTGGCGTGTTCACGTACGACGGCGACACATCTTCTGACGCGCGCAAAGCGATCCGCGAGCGCGGACACGTGGTGCTATCGAACCCGGATATGCTGCACACGGGAATTTTGCCGCACCATACGAAGTGGATGCGCCTATTCGAAAATTTGCGCTATATCGTGCTGGACGAGCTGCACACCTATCGCGGCGTTTTTGGAAGCCATCTGGCGAATGTGATGCGGCGGCTTGCACGCATCGCGGAATTTTACGGGTCGAAGCCGCAATTCATCTGCTGCTCGGCAACGATTGCGAATCCGGGCGAGTTAGCTTCGCAGCTGATCGAGCGAGACGTGGAAGTAGTGGCCGAAAACGGCGCGCCTGCCGCTGAGAAATTATTCGTCTTCTACAATCCGCCGATGGTGAATCGCAATCTCGGCATCCGGCGGAGCTATTTGAATGAAACGACGCGCGTGGCCAAGGAACTCCTCGCGCGAAAGCTCCAGACGATCGTCTTCGCAAACAGCCGCTTGCACACGGAATTGCTGCTCACATATTTGCAGCAGGCGAATCCGCCACAGATCGGGCAGCCGGAACCGATCCGCGGTTACCGTGGCGGATATTTGCCGGGCGAGCGGCGGGAAATCGAGCGCGGTTTGCGCGAAGGGCGCGTACGCGGGGTCGTGGCGACGAATGCGCTCGAGCTGGGCATCGATATCGGTTCGCTCGATGCGTGCGTCATGGCGGGCTATGCCGGTTCGATCGCGTCCACGTGGCAGCGGGCCGGCCGCGCGGGGCGACGGAGTGGAACATCGTGCGCGGTGCTCGTGGCATCGTCTGCACCGCTGGATCAATTCATCGTGCAGCATCCGGACTATTTTTTCGGGCGCTCGCCGGAGCATGCCTACGTACAGCCGGATAATCTCGAAATTCTCGTGAACCATTTGAAATGCGCTGCATTCGAGCTGCCGCTCTCGCCGGAGGAACGATTTGGCAGTGTGGACTTGCCGGAATTGTGCGGACGGCTTGGCGAGGCGGGATTTCTGCAGCGCAGCGGCGGCAACTGGCACTGGGTGCAACAGGCGTATCCCGCGGATGCGGTCAGCTTGCGCGCGGTCACTTCCGATAATTTTGTGATCGTTGATATTACGGGGGACATCACAGGGGATACGACTGCCGAGGAGGAAGGCGGGCCCGAAGTCATCGGCGAAGTGGATTTTTCTTCGGCGCTGACGACGCTGCATCCGAAAGCAATCTACATCCATCAGGGGCAGCAGTATCACGTGGAGCGTTTGGATTTTGAGCAGCGCAAAGCCCACGTGAAACGGGTCAGCGTAGATCACTACACCGACGCCATTCGCTACACGCAGGTGGGCGTACTGGAGGTTGCCGAAGAAGAGCGGATCGCGGGGCCGGCGGCATGCGTGCATGGAGATGTGCTGGTGCGTTCACAGGTAGTGGGATTCAAGAAGATTAAATTCTTCACCAATGAAAATGTGGGCGCGGGAAAACTCGAGCTGCCCGAAAACGAGATGCACACGACTGCGTTCTGGATCACTCTCGAGCGCGAACTGTCGGCTGGATTGCCATTCTCGCTGAGCGACCGGCAAAGCGGAATTTTCGGACTGCTGCATGCACTCGAATCAATGGCGACGCTGCTGTTGATGTGCGACCGGCGTGATTTGGGAACGGCAGTAGGCGAACGGCCGCCAAGCGCGGGCGTCGAAACGGAGTGGGTAGAGTTTTCAGACGCGAATGATGTGGCGAACGCGAAGGAGATCTACGAGCCCAATCTTTATCTCTACGACGCGTATCCCGGAGGGATTGGATTCAGCGAGCCGCTCTATCGCGTTCACGACTTACTGCTGCGAAGGACGAATGAATTGATCGCGGCGTGCACCTGCGACAACGGGTGCCCGTCGTGCGTGGGGCCGGCGGGGGAAAAGAGTGAGAGGACGAAGGAAGCAGCGCTAGCGATCTTAGAGAAATTGTGCTCGCGATGATCCCCAACGGGCAAAAGTCAAAGACACTAACACAGAGGACGCTGAGATCGGAATGAGGACACCGAGTTGAGATCGACGACCGAGGAGCGATTTGCGAGGCTGAACGCGCTGCGGCGGCCTGGCGCTTCGGCGGCGACGGTTGACGACGGCGACCGCAGCGGCGGGTCCGTCGCTCGAGAGCGCCGACTCGAACCGTTGCCCGGGATGTCTCCGGAAGTGCCCGAAGGCGCTGAGCTACTGGCGCGGATCTTGGGCGCCGCCGTTCGGCAGAACAAATTCGGACCGCATCTCGGGCTTCGGCGATGGTTTGCAGAGACGATCGACTGCGCGCCCCCTGAGGTTCACCTGCATCCCGACGCGCTCAGATTACTGGCGCCGGACCTGGCCGAAAAAATTGCCGACCCGAGCCAATGGTTATTTCTGGATACGGAGACGACCGGTCTTTGCGGCGGCACGGGAACGTATCCGTTCCTGATCGGAATCGCGTGGTGGGACGTCGGCGGGCTCGAAGTGGAGCAATTCTTCATGCGCGAGCACAGCGAGGAGCACTCGGTGCTGCTAGCTCTCGCCGAACGGATGGCCGAGCGTCCCGTTTTGGTCACGTTCAATGGGAAATCGTTTGATTGGCCGCTGCTCGAGACGCGTTACCGGATGACGCGAAAGATTCGCGTGCCAACGCTGCGAGCGCACCTGGATTTTCTGCATCCGGCTCGCAATTTGTGGCGATTACGATTGAGATCGGTGCGATTGGCCGAACTCGAGCGGCACGTGCTGGGGTGGAATCGCGGAACGGACGTGATGTCGGAGCTGATTCCGTCCCTCTATTTCGATTTTCTCCGTGGAGGTCCGCCCGAACCGCTGCTTCCGATTTTTTATCATAATCAGATGGACCTGCGCGGACTTGCTGGCCTTTCGGCGCGAGTGCTTTCAGTGCTAGCGGACGCAGAGAACCAGTGCACGGATGCGTTCGAACTATTCGGCATTTCGCGGATTTGCGAACGGCGCGGTGAATCGGCCCGAGCTCGAGTACTTTTTCAGCGATCCATCGACGGTGAGTTGCCGGTTGAAACGGAGCGAGTAGTGCGAAGGTCGCTAGCAATCATGGCGAAGCGTGAGGGAGATTTCGCGCGAGCGAGGGAGCTTTGGGAAAGCATGCTGGGAAATTCGCGGGAAGGTTTGGAAGCCTACGAGCAGCTTGCCATCTATTACGAGCGCCATGCTCAAGAGCCGCATCAGGCGGCGTCAATCACAAAAAAAGCGCTGGCGGAGCTCCGGCGTGCGAATCGTACTGGGACCGTAGCTGCGAACCTCTACAAGCGGAGCCGCGCGCGTTTCGAGCGCCGCCTAACTCGATTGGAAAGAAAGACTTCCAGTGTTCAGCCTACGCCAATTAAGTCCGAATCTGGGCTCCTGGCGGGCGAATCCAATTGAGGGGCTCAAAATGGGGGTTTCAATGCAAGAAACGGATGGTGCTGCCGCCAGAATGGCGAGACGATTGGATACGGTCGATATCGAAACTCGTGCGGAGATGCAAACCATGCCCGAAGTGAGCGAACCATACATACGCGAGCAGCTTGAGAAAAGGCGTGAGGAACTGCAGTCAACGATCTCCATTGCGCCCTCAGGGGAGCAAACAGCGCCATTGATGGAGCTTCTGCAGGAAGTCGATTTGGCGATTCAGCACATCCATGACGGCACTTATGGGACGTGCGTCGTGTGCCAGGGGACCGTGGAACAGGAGCGGCTCATTGCAAATCCGCTTGCTCGCGTCTGCTTGGATTGCCTCTCGACGGAGGAAAGACGGGCGCTTGAAGGAGACCTGGAGCTGGCCTCTACGGTTCAGCGCGGGCTGTTGCCGCAGAAAGCTACGCGATTTGGCGACTGGCACATCCACTACGAGTACAAGCCGGCAGGCGCTGTCAGCGGCGATTATTGCGACCTGATTTTGCCCCTGGAAAGCGACGGGAAACTTGTGTTTCTACTCGGCGATGTTGCGGGTAAAGGCTTGGCCGCTGCATTGCTGATGACGCATTTGCATGCCATGTTTCGAAGTCTCGCGAATGTGGGCTCCGAGTCGAAAACGAACGGCGGGTTGGATCTTGAAAAGCTTCTCGGCACAGCAAACCGAGTTTTCTGCGAAAGCACATTTGCCGGTCAATACGCGACGCTTGTTGTCGGGCGCGCCGGGAAATCGGGCGAGATCGAAATTGCGAGCGCGGGGCATTTGCCGGCGGTGATGGTAACGCGTGACGGCGTGAAACAGATTCACGCCACCGGATTGCCGCTAGGAATGTTTTCGACGAGTCCATATTCGGTGCAGCGCGCGCGAATGGAGCCCGGCGACTCCTTGCTTTTATACACGGATGGAATCTCCGAAGTGCGCAACCCGACCGGCACGGAATACGGAATGAAGCGGCTCGCGAGCGTTGCAGGCGAGAGACATGGGTGGGTGCCGCAGGAATTGCTAGCGGCGTGTATGCGCGACATTGCGGGATACTCGTCAGGAACAAAGCAAGTTGACGATCAAACTCTCATGGTGATTCATCGAAGCGACACGGCAGGTATTTCGCTGAACGATTGAGACGCGCTCGCAATCGTCAACGGCTGCTCCCGCTGCTGCGTGAATGCATTTCCGGTGCGGTCGGCAGGCGCGGGTGCGGCGGTCCAGCCAATGTCGCGATTGATGTTGTCGTACGTTTCGCGACTGGCGTTCTCCACAGCTAAGCAGGTGGTTCCGACACAACGAAGAAAGACGCCGCCTGAATCCGTCTGAAATTGAAAATAGTTGGGACGGCGAAATAGCGCAGTGCGAGATTTGTGCTTGAGTTCGAGAACTTCGCTGTACTGCCCGAAGAAACGTGCGGCATCCTCGGTGTTGTCCAAAACGAGGCGAAACACGAGCGGAGTTTCTTTGGTCTTTGCATCCTCAAACAGAGCATAACGATCGCCGGCCCAGGCTGCGGCGAGCCTATCGGCACGATCCTGCCCGAGGAATTGTTTCAGAACTTCCTGCAAGCCGAATTCACCTAGCACATTTTCTTCCAGTAATTTCCAATCGCCGGGAACCACGCCCTTCCATTCGGGAAGCGCTACTGCCGCTGGTTTTACACCCGTCAAATACTTCTCAGGATGGAGAATTTGTTGCGTCGAAACGGGCGGATTCTTGAAAAGAAGGTTGAGGTCCTCCCATCCGTCGTGCGCCTTCAGGAATTGTTGCGAGAAGCTCGTGCCGGCGAGATACGGAAAAAGCAATTCGTCGCGAATGTATCCAGGCGCTTTCGCGAGATTGGGATCTTTGTCCATCTCTTCCACAGCACCGGAGCGGATCAATAATGAGACATCGGGTAGATCGCGGACGCCGACCTGCTGTTCCCGCAGAGTGTAATCCACCATGGCGGCGAGCGCGGAGCCTTCGCTGACGGCTTCGCGGGCCAATTCGGCGTCGTCATTCGGACGGGCAGCTTTAATCCAAGGATCAATGTGGAACGACTGATCCTCGAGCGCGTGCGTGAGCTCGTGCGACATTACGGCGCGCTGTTCGTCGGCGGGAATCCAGTCAGCGATGTAAAACTCTTTGGCTTTGGGATCGTAGAGACCGGCAACTTGGTCGGTCAAAACGTCGAGCATGAAAGAATCAAGCGGGAAATTCTTCGGGATCAGGCCAAATGCCTCGAGCGCCTTCTCATCGGCATAGCGCTGGGCTTCGTTGCGATCTTCTTTTTCCTCGCGAATCAGGTATTCCCGAATTTCTTGTTTCGAACGCAGGCTCTTTTTCAGCGGTTCCTTGATCGGCAGATCGAGGAGCTTACTCATTTGAGCGAGCACTTCATCGGCTGCCTTGATGAAATCGGCGCTCGTGGTAGGCGCAGCCTGCGAATCAGGTGGTCCAGCGATCGCAGGAGGCGGCGCCACCGATTGCTGCGCACTCGCCATGACCGTTGCGAGCGCGCAAAGACAGATTACTTCGATGAAACGCTTCATTCGCCGCGCCTCCCAGCAAAGTTGGATGAAGAATCAGAGTAACAGGTTTCTTAAAGATTCAGCGCCGATGGGCGATCAGGTTGCGAAGTTTCGCGAAGCGGGGTGTTCTAGGCGGTGGCTGCTACTGCGGTTTGTACGAGAACGAGACAGCCGAGGATCGCACGTGTGTTCGACAGAAACATATCGCGCAGGTCTGGTGAAATGCCCACGGTACGAATCAGGAAAAATGCTCAGCTGACATCTCGTTCAATCTTCGAGATGAGCCGCGACGTTGCGGCATCAGGAACTTCAGGGTTTTACAGGGGCAGGCGCTTCCGCGCGAAGCGTTTTGAGAACGGTTGCGCAGAAGGATTCGATCGAAAAAGGCTTCTCCAGAATTGAGCAACCGGAATCCCGAAGCGTTGCGCTGATTTCTCCGTCTCGCGCATTCGATACCGTGAACACAACGCGTCCGGAGAGTTCAGAGCGGTTTTCTTCAATCCAGCGATAGAGTCCCGTAGCGGAGAGTTCGCCGGGAATCTTCATATCGGCGACAATCGCGTCCACGGTCTCACGGCGCAACAGCTCGAGCGCCTCCTGGGCAGAGCGGGCCGAGCGCACTGTAACACCTTGAGCGCGCAGAATTTCCTGTTCAAGCTGAAGAATAGCCTCCTCATGTTCGACGAGCAGGACAGTTCCCGCCGCGGCAGCCTTCGTCGGCGATGACTTTTCCTTTTGCGGTGAGTCGGATACGCTGAGAATCGGCAGGACAATCGAAAAGGTGGCTCCGCGAGGATGCGAGTTGCGCACCTGAATTTCCCCACCGTGCTCTTTGACGATTCCGTAGCAGATGCTCAGTCCCAGGCCGGTTCCCTTTCCGACCGGCTTCGTGGTGTAGAACGGGTCGAAAACCCGATGCGGGTCCTTCACTCCCGGCCCGTTATCGGTGATTTCAACACGCAGGCGATTTCCCGCAAGCGCAGTCCGAATCCAAATTTCGCCCTTGCCGCCTTTTTCGACGACTGCATCAACGGCATTATTCAAAATATTGAGAAACACCTGCTGGAGCTGGTGAAAGTCTCCTGCGGTCACCGGCAGATTCGATTCGAGTTCTCTATGGATGCGGATGCTGTTGAGCTTCATGTCGTATTCTCGAAGGATCAGCGTGTCTTCGAGAATCTGGTTCAGGTCCACGGACTTTCTTTCTGGCTTGTGCTGGCGGGCAAAGCTGAGCAGGCTTTGCACGATATGATGCGTGCGCTGCGCTTGCTTGTACAGCTTCTCGACATAGTCGGCACCGCGCGAATTCGTAAGCTCTTCGGCCTGCAGCAGCTGGCTGTAACCAAGAATCGCCGTGAGTGGATTATTAAGCTCGTGAGCCACCCCCGAGATAAGCTGGCCAACCGCCGCCATTTTCTCGCTCTGCAAAAGCTGTTCCTGCGCGAGAGCGAGGCTCTGGTACGCGTCCTGCGTTTCTTTCAACAAAAGCGCCTTGTCGATCGTGGTGGCGATTTGATTGCCCACGGCTGCCAAGAGGTTTAGCTCCGCCGGCGAAAATTCGCGGGCTTCGCGGCATCCAATCACAAGAACGCCGATGATGCGGTCTTTCGACCAGAGGACGGCGATCTGAGATTCCCGGATATTCTCCCGGCGCAGTAGCTCACGCAAAATCTCCGGGACGACGACTGCCGAACCCGAACGTAAAGTGGCGCGCGCTTGCTTCACCTGTTCGAGGACTGAGGGCGAAATCTCGACTGGCGGCAGGTTGCGAGCGAATTCAGTCTCGTATCCGAAGGCAGCCATGCGCTTCAAAGTGTGCGACGGCTCATCGAGCAAATAGATCGAGCAGGTCTCGACTTTGAAAAGCTCCGCGACCTTCGGAGGAACGCGATCGAGGATTTCGTCGATTTCGGCGGACTGGCTGAGCATGCTGCCAATCGAGTTCAGAGCAAGCAGTTCCCGGTTGCGGCGGCGAATCTCCATTTCTGCCTGTTTGCGATCGGTCACATCCAGCAGAAAACCTTGATAGGCAACCACCGCCCCCGAATCGTCGCGCGTGACGAAACTCGATTCATGCGCGATTCGAACCTCGCCATCGCGCCGCCGGAAGTGGAATTCGAAGTCACTCACTTGGCCGTGCTCTCGAAGAAGGCGTTTTAAATGATCCCGTTCTTCGGCTTGCAAATAGAACGTCGGGGCGATATCGACCGACAAGAGCTCCTCGCGCTTTTCGTAGCCGAGGATGTTCATCAGCGCTTTATTGAAATCGAGGAAGCGGCCCTCGGGGGTTGAAATGAAGATCCCTTCCTGGACGTTCTCAAAGAGCATGCGGAATTTGTTCTCAGCCTGGCGGCGTTCGGTGAAGTCCTTGAGGACGTGAATTGTCCCGAGTGGAACGCCATTCGAATCGTGAAACATCGAATTTGTAACAAAAAAATAACCGCCGAAAGTCGGATCAATCTGTTCCGGGTCTCCCGCCGCACTTTCGCAGTACGGACAGGTTGTCCAAAGCACATCCGCCTGCTGAAGAAGATTTCGAAGCAGCTGACCTTCCAGCTCTCCGGGTTCGACGCCGAGATGCCAAGCCAAAGTGCGATTTGCTCGCAGCACAGCGCCTTCTGGAGAATGAACGAGGATCAAATCGCCAATCGAGTCGAAGGTATCGAGCCACTGCCTGCGAGAATTCGCGGCTGCCTCGAATAACGAAACGTTCTGCACTGTGAGGCCGAGAAGGTTGGCGACGTTGACCAGAAAATTCTCTTCGTCGCTCGCGAAGGCGCGCGTTGTGGCCGAACCGATTCCAAGAAACCCGAGCGGATTCTCCTTCCCGGGGATGCGAACAAGGACTAGGGTCGATAGTTTCTCTTCGCGCATCCAATCGCGAACGCCCGAGTCCGTGGTGGCGTTAAAGACAATAAACGGAGTTTTTTGCTCCAGCACGGTCTGAGCCCAAAGCACACGTGGCGATATGCGCGTGTAACGTTTCAAGAAGTCTTCGCTAAAGCCGACGGTCGCTCGGACTAGAAGTGAACGGGTATCTCCGGAACCGTCGAACAGATAGACCACGCCGTGACTCGCTCCGAGACTTTCTACGAGGTGGCGAACAACACCCTCAAGCGTTTCGTGAACTCGGAACGACTGAGTGGCCTCTGCAGTGATGATCGCGAGGCGTCGCAACTTTTCATTCAAATCTTCGGTGCGAGTCCGGCCTGCCTCCAAAACGAGAACCGCCATTGCAATTCCCATCGCGATTCCGAAGAGGCCGTGAAACGACATGCGAAACAATCCGAATTGTTCGCTGGACCAGGCGGCCCGATCGAATCCGTGAAGGCCCCGGAGCAGCAGAGCGCCAGCCAGCAACTTCCAGCCGACGCCTTGATGTCTAGAATTGGTCCGCCACAGGAGCCACCCGGCCAGCAAATACAATCCAGATTCTGACAGGCGCTCGGCCCAGAGAGCCTCCGTCGGCATCCTGGCGATCGAGTAAGTACCGTAAATGGCTAGCGCGCCGATACAGGCCAGCGGCGTAAGCCAGCGGAGTTTCTCTCCTCGTCCCGTACATTCCATGATCGCCGCGAAAAACAGAGCCGCAGCCAAGAGGGAAAGGGCAGTACTGAATTGGAAGTTGTTGTCCGGGCCTCCGCGCCAAATCGACACCATCCGCAAGGCGCCCCAGAGCACGTAGGCGGTCCAGCCGGCAATCCAGAAGCGGAAGAATCGCGCCGGGAAGCTAGGGGCAAGCAGCGAATAAAGGACAAGGATGATAAACGCGGCGGAGCCTTCAATGAAGGCCACCGCAAGGAATCCCGGGTTAGAAACGAGGGGCATCGAGTCCTGTTTTAGCGACGCCTAGTCGCTAGGAAAGCTCGGCACAGACGAAATCGAGGATAACGGGAAGCCATTGAACAACGTAGCATGGGGGTTAGAAGTAAGGCAACGAAGCCAATACCTTCCTGTGCCCTGCTTTATAATGGTGGAGCCTTGGAGCTCACTAGTGGATAAAGAAAAGGTCCTGGTCGTAGACGATGAAGAAGCAATTCGAGAGGTCGTGACAACTCTTCTCGAAGCGCAGGGTTATCACTGCGTCGCCTGCGGAAACGGCCGCATTGCGCTCGCAGCGTTCCGTAACGATAGGTTCGATCTGGTGCTGAGCGATATCGTCATGCCGGAAATGGACGGGCTCAAGCTCCTCTCCGAGCTGCGCATGGACGACCCCGACGTTCCTGTAATCATGGTGACGGCGATGCACGACATCGCCATTGCTCTCGAAGCGATCCGTGCGGGGGCGTATGATTACATTCTCAAACCGTTTGAAAAAGATCAGTTGTATTTGAGCGTTCGGCGGGCGCTGGAACACCGGCGATTGGTGATTGAAAACCGCACCTATCAGAGCGATCTGGAGCATCTGGTCGCCGAGCGCACGCAACAGCTTTCGATTGCGCTGCAGGATCTCGAGCAATCGTACGACTATACGCTCGAAGCTTTGGGTGGAGCGCTGGACGCAAAAGACGCCGAGACGGAAGGCCACTGCCAGCGCGTCACTGCATTCACGATTACCATCGCAAAAGCGATGGGTGTGGACAAAGCGCTCCTGCGGCATATCGCGCGCGGCGCTTTTCTTCATGACATCGGCAAGATGGGAGTGCCAGACAGTATTTTGCGCAAGCCGGGTCCGCTAACAGCAGAAGAACGCGAAATCATGCGCCGCCATTGCGATATCGGATACGCTGTGCTGGAACGAATCCCGTTTCTCAAGGAAGCTGCCGAGATCGTGCTGTCGCACCAGGAGTGCTTTGACGGGTCCGGGTATCCCCGCGGCCTGCGTGGTGAGCAGATTCCGCTGGGTGCGCGAATATTCGCCGTTGCCGATACGCTCGACGCGATGATTTCCGACCGGCCCTATCGCAAGGCGCTGCCTATTTCGGCTGCGCGAGAAGAAATTAAGAGATATTCCGGCAGGCAATTCGATCCGCGCGTCGTCGAGGTGTTTCTCGCGCATCCCGATAGCGTGTGGGTCGCGCTGCACGAAAAGATTGGCGACCCGTTCCGCCTCGCGCAACTCGAGCCCGCATAGAGCCTTTACGCTCAGCAACCGTTGTTTTGAGTCAATGGCCATTCGTTGCCAACTTGCGAAACGATTCATGCACGAGTAGTATTTTCAACTCGAAGGAGCGCTGCATGGCTTTGGTGCCCATCAAGACTGCATCGATTACAGGCTATTGCGATTGCATCTGCGGCTGCTATGAACTTGCGAGCCAGCGTGACGACGAGACCGGCAAAGGCTATTGTCCGCGATGCGCCAAGGAACATCTCGAACTGAATCGCGGTGTCGGCATTCCTCAGGTCGCACCATCGAAACTGCCCGAAGGCGACGCAGCCGCACCGCCTCTTGCCATGCCGGAAGCCGCCGATCCGCCGGGACGACTGAAATGAGCCACACGCCACGCTGCGTTTGATTTGAAATCCTTTTTCCTTAAAAAATCGAGAGCAGGCGCTTGATTCCTCCTGCAAACTCGCGCTCGGGCGCGATCAGACTGACGATCAGATAACCGTCGCTCGGGAAATCGTAGAAATGGCCCGGGTGAACGTAAACGCCTTCCTTCTCAAGCAAATCGAGGGCAACTTCTTCGTCAGTAAGCGTCGCCGGCACGCGTAGGACTGCGTACCACCCGCCTTCGAGCGCAAGTCGGCTGCAAGCTTTCTGCGCTGATAACAGCCGGTCGAGCTCGGCGAGATTTCCTTTCGCCCGTGATACTAGCTGCTGCTGAAATTCGGGACGCCGCTCCAAAAACTCCGGGATTGCGTGCTGAATGGGCGCATTCATCGAGAGGTAGGTGTCGGCGATGACTTCGAGCCGGTCGAGAGCTTGAGCTTTCAGATCCTCGGGACCGCTCGTGACGAGCCAAGCGACTTTCATCTGCGGCAGGCCGCAGATTTTCGAAAGTCCGCTCATCGTGAACGTGAGCGCTTCCGAGTTTGCTGCCCAGCTGGTCTGAGGCTTAACGGAAAGCGAAAAATCCAAGAACACTTCGTCGGCGATGACAGCGATTTGTCGCGTAGCGCAGAGCTGATTGAGTCTCGAGCGTTCTTCGGGCTTCGTGAAATGGCCGGTGGGATTATTGGGATGAACCACGATGATCGCACGGGTACGGGTCGTGAGCGCGGCTTCGAGCGCGTGAAAATCGATCTGCCAGCCATGGTCGTGGACGAGCGGGTAGCGAACGAGCCGGACGTCCTGAATATCGGCGAGCAGATCGAAAAGGGGGTAGCTCGGAGTGGGAATCAGAACTTCATCGCCGGGATTGCACAGAACGCGGAAGACGAATGAATATGCTTCACTAGTGCTGGTGATGAGGAGAATGTCATTCGCCGTCGCGCTATCGCCTCGACCCGCGTAGTAGCCAGCAACGGACTCACGCGCGGCGAGCAGCCCCCTTAGTTCCGGCTCATATGAGAGACTCTGCGGGTTCGCGAGCGCCTTTAGAATTTTCGCGCGATCGTACGAAAAGCCGCATTCGGTGGGATTCGAAGCGGTTAAGTCAATCAGTGGCTTTCCCGCGGAACGATGGCGCGCAAGCGCTTCACTCAGGCGATTCGGCGCGAGGTTCCAATTCGTGCGGTCCGCAAACAATTCGCCACATCTCCGTCACAAATGCCCATCAGCGTATAACAAACGGCATCCAAATTGGCGCCGTCAAATCTCTACAGGTGAACATCGAGCGAGTCTATAATGTTCGCCTGCTGCTGCATTCCAATTTTAAGGAGAAGCGTATGAAAGGGATCGTCACGGCACTCACCGGCATCCTCTTGGTGCTGGGCTTGGCGGGACAAGTCGTCGCCCCGGCCACGGCCGCAGCGCAAGAAGAAGCCGTTGCCAAGACGAATTTAAAGGTAGGAGACGTTGCGCCCGATTTCTCTTTGCTCAGCAACAAGTGGGAGCAAGTGAAGCTGAGCGATTATCGCGGCAAGAAAAACGTCATCCTCGCCTTCTACGTTCTGGCATTTACCGAAGGTTGAACGAAGGAACTTCAGGCCTATCAGTCTGATCTGGCCAAACTCGAAGCAAGCGGCACCGTCGTCCTCGGAATCAGCATCGACAGTCCCGCCGCCAACGCCGCATTCGCCAAGCAAATCGGCGTCACATTTCCCCTACTCAGCGATATGAACAAAGAAGTGCTGACGGCGTACCAGATATTGAAGCCCTATGACGTGAAGGGCGGCAAATATCAATGGGCTCAGCGCACAACCATCGTCGTCGACAAGGCAGGAAAAATCCAGCACGTCGAGCAGGGCGACAGCGCTGTGGATCCCAACAGCGCCGTCTCTGTTTGTACTGGATTGCACAAGGCGCACGGCTAGTGCGGCTGAGATGAGTGAAAGCGTGGTATGATCTTCATATGATTGCGGTCATACGAATGTAACATGCGAAAAGTAAACAAAGCCCGGACCAGAAAAGAACGCATTACCGTGTCTCTATCGCCGGAGGCAGCCGAGTTATTGCGTGATCTTCGGGTCCGGGTTCACTCCCCTTCGATGAGCGCCTTAATCGAGAATCTTGTGTCGGACCTGCGGGGCAGAACTGAACTCGAAGAGCTTGAGGCAAAGATGAAAGCTCACTACGACGGCATGAGCGAGACTGATCGTGAGGAGGAGGCCGCGTGGGGTGCACTGGGCGAATCAGCTCTCGCTTCGCTCGAAACAATCGAGCGATTTCGGTCTATCAAGCGACAGCGCTAGATGGCGCAATCGCTCCTTCCGCAACCAAGGCGTGGCCAGATTTGGTCCGTCGCGTTGCCGACGGATCCGCCGGGAAAACGACCGCGTCCTGTGTTGATCGTGTCGAGCGATGGCCGAAATGTCCATCCTCGCGCAAGCACTGTTCTAATCGTTCCCTTTTCCACCACGCTGACAGACATACCGACCCATGTAAGACTACAACCCGGCGAAACAGGATTGGCAGAGATCAGTGAACTGCAACCAGAAAACGTCTCAATAGTCAGAAAAGACACTCTTCATCCGATTCCATCGACACGCATTTTGGGCGAAAAGATTCTCCGCATAGTCGCCAGGAACATTGTGCTGTCTATGGGAATACAACCCAAAGATCTCTGAGCCATCAGTGCGGGCGCATGTCCATCAGGCGGATGCTGTCGGGGTAGAACATGATGAGCATCATGCAGATGCAGAAAACCATGGCGGGCACCAAAATCAGGAATAGGCCGAGCCGCTCGAAGCGCAGATGCATGAAGTACGACATGATCAGCGCGGATTTGATGAGCGAGAGGCCGAGCAGAATCGTAATCATGATGTGCACTTCGACGCGTTCGTAGGCGAGGAACACTTCGAGCGCCGTCAGCAGCAGCAGCCACGCCCAAATCCAGGCGAACAGTTTTGCGCTGCCTACCTGGTGATCATCGACGGCTTCCGTCCCCATGTATGCGGGTTCGGTCATCGAGTTGCTCGCTCCAGTCATCGGTTCACTCGCTCCCATTCATTCGAAATTCGCGCGCAGCAGCAGCGCTACTTCGGATTAACGCTCAGCAAATAGACCAGCGGAAAGATGAACATCCACACGAGGTCAACGAAGTGCCAGTAAAGCCCGCTGACTTCGACATGATCGGCCGTCCACTTCCCTTTGCTGTATCCCGCGCAGATGATCCCAAGGTAGACCACGCCGATCGTAACGTGCAGCATGTGCAAGCCCGTGAGGCCAAAGAAAGTCCCGCCAAAGAGCGGCACGCCCCATGGATTCGACCATGGCGTCACCCCCTCGTGAAACAGCGTGACCCATTCGGTCGCGTGGATCAGAACGAAGGCAGCGCCGCAGATCATCGTGAGAATCAAGTAGCGAACGGCCTTCTTCACGTTGTGCCGATGCGCCGCTGCGACGGCCAGCACCATCGTTAAGCTGCTTGAGAGCAGCACGAAGGTCATGAACGACGATTTGGCAATGGCGGGCCAGATTTCGAAAGGACGGGGCCAATCAGGCGTGGCGAGCCGCACATACGCGTAACTGACGAGCAGCGCAGAAAACGTCAGCGTATCGGAGACGATGAACAGCCACATTCCCAGCTTTTTCGAATTAATCCCGAAGGGCGCCGCACCGCCCGACCACGGCGTTGCGACTATGCCTTCGAATTCGGTGTCACTCACGATTCACCGTCCCAGAAGGAAAAGTAGAAACAGGAAGACCCACAGGCCGTCCATGAAGTGCCAGTACATCGCGCCGACTTCCGTAGCCGTGCCTTTCGTCAGCCGGTGCGTTGGACGAAACAGGATATATGTCAGCGCAAACACGCCGCCCAGCAGGTGCAAGCCATGCGCCGCCGTGAAAACGTAGAAAAAACTGCTGCTCGGATTCGTCGCCAGAAACAAGCCCGCGGCCCTGAGTTGCTGCCAGGCGATGATCTGCCCCAACAGAAAGAACGCGCCGAGAATCGTCGTGACGCCCCACCAGTGACGAAAGCCTCGCTGGTCGTTTGCCTTGAAAAGTTTGCGCGCACGAGCGAGCGTGAAACTGCTTGCGATCAGGACGGCGGTGTTGAGCCAAAGAATTCGCGGAACTGTTAACGGGTGCCAGCCGCTATTGGGAATGTCCTTGCGAACGATGTAGGCGCTGGTGAGCGCCATGAAGAACATCAGGATGCCGCCGAGCCCGACGGTCATTCCTGTGATGTAGGTCCGTTGAGGAACCGAGCCGCTACCACCGGATCCGCCACTGCCATCGCCACCGCGACCGCCGGAACCGTCACCGCCATCGGACGACGACCCGCCGCGTCCGCCGCTTGGTGTGCGTATTATCTCGATTTCGTCTGTGACGATGCCCGGCATCTCAGACCCCTAAACTCTTTATTCCTTTATGCGCGCAACTTCCAGCGGCGGCAAGTTCTGCGGCACGAAATCGTCTTTGACGCCGGGGACGCTGAATTCGTATGGCCCGCGATAGACGCTCGGAAAATGTCCCGCGAAATTATCGTGAGGCGGCGGCGAATCGGTGATCCATTCGAGCGTCGTCGCATTCCACGGATTCTTCGAAGCTTTCGGGCCGCTCTTCAGGCTCCAGAAAAAGTTTATCAGGAACAGGATCTGCGCCGCCGCTGTAATAAAAGCCGCGATGGTCATGAAATGGTGCACGGGCTGAAGAGGCTGCAGATATGCGACGGCGCTGGCGTCTGCGTAGCGGCGGATGCCGCCCGCGATGCCAACCCAGTGCATTGGCATAAAGATGCAGTAGGCTCCGACGAACGTAAACCAGAAATGAACTTTGCCCAGCGGCTCGTTCATCATGCGGCCGAACATTTTCGGGAACCAGAAATAGGTTGCCGCGAAGATTCCGAAAATTGCGGCAACGCCCATCACCAGGTGGAAGTGCGCCACAACGTAGTACGTCGCGTGCAGCAGGTTATCTACGGCCGGTTGCGCGAGAAACAATCCCGAAAGGCCGCCTGAAACGAAGAGCGATACGAAACCGATGGCGAAGAGCATCGGCGTTGTGAATTGAATCTTCCCGCCCCAGAGCGTGCCGAGCCAATTGAACGTCTTGATCGCGGAAGGCACGCCGATGGACATCGTCAGCACCGAGAACGCGAATCCCGAGTAGGGGCTCATGCCGCTGACGAACATGTGGTGTCCCCAAACCATGAAGCCGAGAAACCCGATCGCGCATATCGCCATCGCCATCGCGCGGTAACCGAATACCGGCTTGCGCGCAAACGTGGACAGCACGTGCGATGCGACCCCCATGCCCGGCAGAATGGCGATATAAACCTCGGGATGCCCGAAGAACCAGAACAGGTGCTGCCAGAGAAGCGGTGAGCCGCCCGAATGGGGCTGGATCTGGTCATTGACGACAAGGCCAGCCGGAATGAAAAAGCTCGTGCCCGCCGAACGATCGAGCAGCAGCAAAATTCCACCGGCAAGCAGCACGCCGAAAGCGAGCAAGCCGAGAATTGCCGTCACAAACCAGCCCCAGCACGTAAGCGGCATACGGAACAGGCTCATGCCGGGAGCGCGCATGTCGATCAACGTTGCGATGAAGTTCAGCGCGCCCAGCAGCGATGCAAGGCAGAAGAGCGAGATGCTGATGATCCACATCGTCTGGCCCCAGCCTTCACCGGGGCCGGTGACTTCTCCAAGTCCGCTGAGAGGCGTGTAGCCTGTCCAGCCGCTGATCGGAGCGCCGCCGGGAACAACGAACGCGGCGAGAATCGCGACGAACGCCAGAAACGTGACCCAGAACGAAAGCATGTTGAGGCGCGGAAACGCCATATCCGGTGCGCCGATTTGAATCGGCAGGAAGTAATTGCCGAAACCGCCCTGCGGCGCAGTAGTCAGCACGAAGAAAACCATGATCGTGCCGTGCATCGTGACGAGCGAAAGATATTGCTCCTGGGTCAGCAATCCGCCGCTCACGAACGGCAGATGCATGTTGGGCCACACCAGGTGGAGGCGCATCAGCACGGAAAGCACGATGCCGACCAGCACCGCCGTCAGCGCCAGCAGGAAATACTGGATACCGATCACTTTATGGTCAACGCTGAAAATGTATTTCCGGATGAAGCCCGTCGGCGCTTCCATCGCATGCGCGGCGTGAGCGCCATGGGCGTGCGAACTCATTCGTGGCCTCCTGGATTCTTGCTACGGGTGATTCGCCTAATCATTTTCGTGTAATTCGCTTTGTGATTGCTTCGCCATTAACAAACTCACTGGCCGCCGGACTTCAGAAACGCTTCGTAGTCGGCGTCGGACACAACATTCAAATAGCTGTGCATGCGCGAATGCCCTAGCCCGCACAGTTGCGTGCAGACGATTTCATACTGCCCGATTTTTTCCGCCGTGAAGTGTATGGGAACGATCAATCCGGGCACAGCGTCCTGTTGCAGCCGCAATTCGCGCACGAAGAAATTGTGAATCACGTCCTGCGAGGTGACGTGCAGCTCCACCTGGCGATTCACAGGAACAGTGAGCGTCGGAACGACGATGTCGTCCTTCCCCGCCGGATCATTTGAATCGATGCCGAGCGGATTGCCCGTGGAAGCGCTGACCTGCTTGGGATCGAGCCTGCCGAATTTTCCGTCAGGGCCTGGGTAGCGGAAGTTGAAGACGAACTGATTCTCCGTCACCTCCACTTGAACCGCGTCCGCGGCAGGCGGCATGAATCGCACTTCGGCCCAGGCGCGGCGTCCTAGAATACCGAGACCGAGGAACAGAATGATCGTCGCGGTGGTCCAGATGAATTCCATCGTGTTGTTGCCACGTGAAAAGTGGGCGCGCTGGCCGTGGTCGCGGAAGCGCCACACCGCATAGGCGATGCCGAGCTGCGAGAGGACGAATACGACAGCCGTGACCCACAGCGTAAGCTCGTACTGCTCGTCAACGGCGCGTCCTACCTCGCTCATCGACGGGGGCGGGTTGTAGAGTTTCGCGGCGAACACATACACCGTGACCGCGACCAGAATCACTTGCAGGATTGCCAGCAGAGCCGCTGTTGCTGCCGATCCGCGTTCGGACTTCCTTGTTCGCATTCGCTTTCGCTCCCGAGGCGCGTTGGGAATCAGCGTTTAAGTCAGATTGCATGAAACACGCCATCATATATAAGCGCGACCGAATTTCAAGGCCGATTGTGCACAAGTAGCTTCCCCCGCATCGCGAACCGCCGGGACCTAGCGACTTGCGGCACAGGCAGGATTGCCTGTGCTACTGAAATGCTACTACTATTCTCGGATGGACGCGCATCCGCCCGACGACGACCCGCACGCCAAATTCCGCGAGCTTTGCATCGTCTACGGGGACTTCAACCGCGCCGCCTTCCTCGAAGAGATTCTCAATTTCATCGCAGGGCTTTGGCGCAACGGCTGCCAAGCTCTCCGCCATTCGCACCGCTGTGCAGAAGCGAACCAAGCAGCTTGCCAAGCGTCCACAACGAGGACGGCCTCGCGCCTGTGCTACTAAACCTGTGCAAACAAACAGAAGCGGCGCAGATATTGACGTTGGAATGAAACGCGCCGATAATCATTTCTCGAACTCGTCCTGCGCGGTCGTGGCGGAACTGGCAGACGCACCAGCTTGAGGGGCTGGCGGTAGCAATACCGTGGTGGTTCGAATCCACTCGACCGCACCAAGATTCGATCGACGCAAATCCCGACTGAAAATGAAAGCCCCGGTGCCTGAGCATTGGGGCTTTTGCTTTTCAGTAGCACAGGCAATCCTGCCTGTGCCGCACGTTGCTAGTGGCTGTGCGTTGCGAAACGAGGAAAAACGACGGACTCGTTGGGTTGGCTTCAGCAGGTAGTGGCGCGAACTACGCCGTATGCTAGGCAGGCAACGGCACGTCAAGCCTGTGCTACTTTTTCTGCGCGGGCGCTGGCGTTTGAGCTGGCGCAGGCGCTTGTGCCGGCGGCGCTTGATTCTGGCTCGGCGCAGGAGCGGGGGCCTGACCAGGAGCTGGCGCGGGTTGAACCGGTGCTCGCCCTGGCGGCGTTGCGGGCGTTCCCGGCTTCCCGGCAGGTGCCGGTTTCTGCGTCTGCTCGAGCACAGAGCCCGTGGTGGAGATCGCTTCTGACGGCGCGCGTTTTACGGAAAGGGTGAGCGAAGTCATCATAAACACGATGGCGCACCAGGTGGTGGCGCGCGAAAGAAACGATGCAGCGCCGCGCGGCCCAAAAGCCGTCTGGCTGCCCGCGCCTCCAAACGCGCCGGCAAGATCGGCCGCGTTGCCGCTCTGCAGCATGATCACAATCACAAGCACGAAGCACACCAGCACGTGCAGCGTGACCAGAACGAACGAATAGCGCCATCCGATAGTAATCAGCGCGACTGCAACCAGCAGCGCCAGTCCCCACTTAGCCCACCAAGGCATTGCCATCTCCTAATTTCGGCGTCAGAAATTCACAATCGACGCGAACGATTGCGGATCGAGGCTCGCTCCGCCGACAAGCGCACCATCAATCTCCACCTGCGCCATCAATCCCCGTATGTTGTCGGGTTTGACGCTGCCACCGTAGAGGATCCGAAGCGCGGAAGCCCGTTCCGACGTGAAGCGCGCATCTGCCAATTCGCGGATGAAGCGATGCGCGTCGGACGCGATTTCAGGCGTCGCCGTGCGCCCTGTACCGATCGCCCAAACTGGTTCGTAAGCCAACAGAATACGCGAGAACTCCGCGCCGGTCAACGCGGCGAGCACGGCTTCGAATTGGCGCTTCAGCACGGCCTGTGTGAGATTCGCTTCGCGCTCGGCCAGCGACTCGCCGATGCAAACGATCGGCGTGAGTCCCGCTTCAAGCGCGGCTTTCACCTTGCGGTTCACCGATTCGTCCGTCTCGCCGAAATACTGGCGGCGTTCGGAGTGGCCGATGATCACTCCTCGGCAGCCGGTGTCGACAATCATGCGCGTGGAAATTTCGCCGGTGAACGCGCCCTCGGCGTGCCAGTCGCAATTCTGCGCCGCGATGGAAATGGCGCTGCCTCGCGCGGACTCGACAGCTGCCGTGAGCGATGTAAACGGGGGTGCGATGGCGATTTCGCAGTGTGTTGCACTCACGACGAGCGGCTTGAACACGTCGAAGAACGCGCGCGTTTCCGCCTGCGTTTTGTACATCTTCCAATTGCCGGCGATGACGGGGCGTCGCATTCAGCTCACCTTTCCTGCCGAGGGACTGGCTGCGCCTGCCCTTGCATCGGTGAGCGCTTCGACTCCCGGCAGCTTGTCGCCCGCCAGAAATTCGAGCGATGCGCCGCCACCTGTCGAGATGTGCGAGATCTGCGACGCGACACCGGCCTGTTCGACCGCCGCAACGGAATCACCCCCGCCGATGATCGAAGTAGCTCCGTTGCGCGTGGCCGCTGCTACGGCGCGAGCGATGCCCAGCGTCCCCTGCGCGAATTGAGGCTTCTCGAACATGCCGAGCGGCCCGTTCCACACAATCGTGCGAGCCGCAGCAATCTCGCGGCTGAATAGCTCGACCGTCTTCGGGCCGATGTCGAGGCCCATCAGGTTGTCGGGCGTGTGCGCGATATCGGTAATCTTCGTTGCGGCCGAATCGCGCGATTCAGCGAGCGCATGGTCCACCGGCAAGAGCAACTGAAATTTCCTCTCCGCCGCTTCCATCATCAATTCGCGCGCGAGATCGAGCTTGTCGTTCTCGACGAGCGACTTCCCGATCGGCAGCCCTTGCGCTTTGAGAAATGTGTACGCCATCGCGCCGCCGATCAGCATCCCGTTCGCGAGCTTCATCAGGTTCCGCACCACTTCGATTTTGTCCGACACTTTCGCGCCGCCCAGCACGGAGATAAACGGCCGGTCAGGATTCGAGATGGCTTTGCCGAGATACAGCAGCTCTTTTTCCATCAGCAAACCGGCTGCAGCCTGCCGCACGTATTTCGTGATGCCCACCAGTGACGCGTGCGCACGATGCGCCGAGCCGAACGCGTCGCACACAAACATCTCGTCGCACAAAGCCCCGAGCTGCTTCGCAAAGCCGGGATCGTTCGCTTCTTCCTCAGGATGGAAGCGGACATTTTCGAGCAGCAGCACTTCCCCATCGCGCAGCGATTTCGATTTCGCCTCGGCTTCCGCACCCACGCAATCGGTGACGAACGCCACGGGCTTGCCAAGCAGTTCCTGCAGACGCGCCGCAACAGGCGCAAGGCTGTACTTCGCGTCCACTTTGCCCTTGGGCCGCCCAAGATGCGAAGCGAGAATCACGCGAGCGCCACGGCTCATCGCGAGTTGCAGGGTCAGAAGCGCCTCGCGGATGCGCGTATCATCGCCCACTTTGCCGCCGTCAAGCGGCACGTTGAAATCCACGCGGATGAAAACGCGCTTGCCCTTCAGGTCGAGGTCGCGAATCGAGAGTTTGTTCATGGTGATGATTTAGCGGAACGGCACGTAAGCGCTCGCCGCCGGACACGCCTACAACTTCGAGGCGAAGAATTTAATCAGGTCGCGGCAGCGGCAGGAGTAGCCCCACTCGTTGTCGTACCAAGCGAGTACTTTCACGCAATTGTTCCCCACCACCCGGGTGTACCCCGAGTCCACGATCGAAGAGTGCGGATTGCCCTTGAAATCCACCGACACGAGTTCTTCTTCAGTGTAATCAAGGATTCCCTTCATCGACCCTTCGGCAGCCTTCTTCAGCGCCGCATTCACCGCTTCCACGGTCGCGGGCTTCTCGGTAATCACGGTGAGATCGACCACGCTCACGTTCGGCGTCGGCACGCGCATCGCATAACCATCGAGCTTGCCTTTCAGCTCGGGAATCACAAGATGCAGCGCCTTCGCCGCGCCAGTCGAAGTGGGAATCATCGAAATCGCCGCCGCACGCGCACGCCGCAAATCCTTGTGCGGCAAATCGAGCAGCTTCTGATCGTTTGTGTAGGAGTGAATCGTGGTCATCGTGCCGACCACAATTCCAAACGTGTCCTGAATCACCTTCGCCACGGGCGCCAGGCAATTCGTCGTGCACGAAGCGTTCGACACCACGTGATGCTTCGACGGGTCGTACGTCTTGTCGTTCACACCGAGCACAATCGTGTGATCAGGATCGGTAGCGGGCGCGGAGATAATCACTTTCTTCACCGGCCCGCGGATGTGCTTGCGAGCTTCCTCGCCCGTCGTGAACAGGCCAGTCGATTCAACAACGATATTCGCGCCCACCGAAGCCCAGTCGAGCTGCGCGGGATCCTTCACGCGAAATACCTTGAAACTCTTGCCATCCACGGCGATCGTGTCGTCCGTGTGCGTCACTTTGTTGGGAAGATTGCCGAGAATAGAATCGTACTTCAGTAGGTGCGCAAGCGTTTTCGAGTCGGTAATGTCGTTTACCGCGACGATTTCGATCGCCGGATCGCCCAGCGCCGCGCGAAAAATATTGCGGCCGATTCGTCCGAAACCGTTGATTCCCACTTTCACTGGCATAGTTCCTCCGGGAGCTTGATCGATGCGAACCGTCGGTACAACCGGCAGGCGTTTCTTCGACGGTGAATGCTAGGGCCCGAGGGAGAAAATGTCAACGCGGCTCAATCGTATGTAGCTGCAAAGTGAGAATGTCCGGTTTGTGCAAAGTAGAAATGTCCGCTTTTCTAGGGGTCCGGGGGCCCCATGGAAGAGGAGCGGATCGAGTTGAGCGCGCGCGAGCGGGAGCGGTTGAAGGTG